>Ga0209067_10000214_pt1 | contig 39988 bp, 62 predicted proteins | sample ColStrG_CSR_2013_FD_187199 | JGI IMG/M metagenome (GOLD analysis project Ga0209067, IMG submission 187199) | Freshwater sediment microbial communities in response to fracking from Pennsylvania, USA - Cold Stream Run_MetaG_CSR_2013 (SPAdes)... | ecosystem: Environmental > Aquatic > Freshwater >... | reverse complement strand
GGGTTTATGGCGCCCCTGTTCACACTAAGGATATGGCCCCGCAGCCCCCCCCTTGGTAGTGGGTAAGAAGCAAAAATTCCCAATGCACATCTTCTTATTTTTTGATGGACTGGCTCCACATATGTGGACTTCCAGTGTTGTCAAGCCAAACCATATTTTTTGCCTTTGGCCGGCCAAGGCCTTGGCCCCCCTGTCCTGGGTCCTGGCGCTGGAGACTCAGCTGCACCCCTCATTTTTGGTTGAGATGTCCGCCGTGGACACCCTGGGTCTGGCAAGCGACAGCCTGGGTATGTGAGAGGGCTGGGCCGCACACCCGATTGTTTACTTTGCGACTGTGCACTTTTATCAGATCAAGTTTAGGGTGACCTTCTGCTCACTTCCAAGGCAGAGCGCACCTAGCATATCAGGTGCTTACCCCAATGCCACCTGGCTTGAGAGGGAGGTTGGCGAGATGTTTGGTCTCCCCCTTACGGGACAGTCTGATGGTCGCAACCTGCTTCTGGACTATGCCAGCACCGCTGCTCCTATGCGGCGCGTTGCCCCCAGCATGGGGTATGAGGAGGTATTTTACAGCCCTGTAGACGGTGGGGTCGTAAGCCGCTCCCTTGCCTCAGCTGAGCTGTAGCCCCTGGTCTGGCTATAAAGTTGCCACCCCACCCACCCCTTTGGTGGCCAAGCTTAATAAGCTAGCATTTTGTTTACCTGGGTGAGTTTTGCTAACTTAGCCTTCTGGGTGTCCTTAGGGGCCTTTGCCTTGGTGCCCACCAACCTTTTTTCCCTCCTGATCTGGGCTGAGGTTGTTTGGGTCGGCCTCTACTCTCTGGCAGGCATAGCGGGAGTGGTGGTTGACGAGCTTAACTGCTTTGGCTTGTCATTTTTTATCCTCGGTCTGGCCTCCGTTGAGCTGTGCGTCGGCCTTATGATGCTGGCCCAGCTCAGGCACCTTAGGGTGGCATTGAATTTGAGTAGGGGTGCGTCCGGTGTGTCCAGAAGGGTTGCCAAGTCTGCCCTGGGTGGGACTCCGGGCAAGTTACTTGTCTAGTCGAATGGGCAGTGTGGCGTTATTGTACTTCTTACAGCATGTTGCGGTCCTTTGCTTAATATTTTGAGGCCTGACCTGAGCCGCCGAAGGTCTCTCAACTAAGCGCAACCACCGCACTAAGGCTCAGTTTTACGAGTGCGGGTTTAGGTCGGTGTCAGACTTAAACCTTCAGATAAACGTGAACTTCACCATAGTCTGCGCATTCCTAGTCCTTTACGATGTGGAGTTTACCTTCCTCTTCCCCCTCCTGCTCAATTACCACTTGGCAAGTGGGCCAACCCTGGTTGTGTTGGTGGCCTTTATTTCTATGATTCTGGCCGCCCTTATTTACGACTTGGGGCACTCAGCCCTGACGACAACAGTTTAGCACACTACTGTGTGTGCCCCGTTATGAGTGCACACATGGGGCGTCAACCCGAGCCCCTGTTCCACCCAATAAGGCTTTGCCGCTCATCCCAACCACTTTGGCCTTGGAGCCCAGTCGATACCCAGCTATTTCGTTGGCCGCTCCCCAATGCCCCCAAGTCACCCTTACCTGGCCGGCTCTTTAGCAGGCGACTTAGCTACCCGAGTAGGGTCTCCATACTGCAGTTTAACTTTGCCCGATGGCAGCCCTTTTATACACTTTTTCATTTTGATGGGTCAGTAAAGCGAGCCTGGTCAACAGGTGGCATACTTGGCCTCCTTGGGGCCAAGGCCAAGTGCATGCGGCGTGCGACCAAAAGTTTTGCCACGGTGATCACCTTCTTGGGTCGCTTACTGCCTCAACTTGGCTGGCACTCACGTCATTTAGGTGTTTGCCGTGGTTACAAAAAGAGGTACGATTACGTAATACACACCTCCTTACTCCCCTTTGCCAAGGAGCACCTGTCAGGATTAGTCTTCACCCTGCGCACTATCACCCATGCTTACTCCTGGCGCCGTGTGGCCCCAATCAAAAAGCGGACACGCAAGCGTCTGGGCATACGCTCAGGTAAAGTAAATGTTTGGCTGTTGTAGCCTCCGTGTTCCTAGACTCCACACCCCTGGTTGGGCTTTTACTCCTGGCCGGGCCTACCATATTTGACTGGGCCGAAGCTCTCACATCTCAGGGCGGAGTGCCGCCGGCCCCCCTTGTCCTGCAGGGGTTGTTTACCGAGCCCTTTGTCCAGGCCTTTACCCTTGTGCACCTCTCAGTGTCACTGGCCTGGTTCGGCGCGGCCACGCGAAACTTACTTGCGCCACTACCTGGGTTAAGCAGCTTTGAGGGTTTTATTACCGAGCCCTTTTCCCCTGCACAGCTTTCTGCCGGGTTGGCCACCACTCACCCCACAGCTTTATTTTTCACGTACGGGCTCATTCTCTCCTCCCTGCTGCTGCCCACCCTGGGGCGCTTGCGTCCAGTGCGGGGGCTCGGCCCTGACCCCCTTTATGGGGCATCCTTCACCTGAGCCTCAGTTGCCATATCATTGGGTGCCCTGTGGTCTGCACATGAGCTCAATTGGGGGGGTTGGTGGGCTTGAGACATGGTAGAGGTGGGGTCACTTTTTTTATTGCTACCCCCCCTTGCCGGGTTGCACTCTCTCAGACACTCGACCCCGTCCAATGTCTACGCATGGCCCTACCTGGGCCTTTTTTACTTAGGGGTCCACTGCCAAGTTTTTCCCAGCATACATAACTTTGTGGGCTCCCACACTGTGCACGAGTCACAATTTGTCCTGGCCCTCTGCCTAGTGCTCCCCCATTTGTGGTGCTTAGTCCCCCCCGTACCCCAAAACCCTTTAAACCTAATTTTTTCATCCACTCAGCTCTGTGTCTTGGGGCTAATTTTTGCCTCTTGGTTGGGTGTGCCCTTAAGCCCCCCACTCTGGTTAACCACACCTGCCTACTTAGTTCTTTTTCTAATGGGTTCGCAGGGTTTTGTCACCTTCAATTACCTCGCCCCGACTGGCCTGCTGTCCCCTCTGTACGGCCTTATTAAGGTTGTAAAGGGGCGCGCCACGCACATTGGGGTGGCGGTCATGCTCGTGTCTTTGCCCCTTTTGCGCTTAGACCATTTGGGTATTTCGGTAAACTGGGCCCAGCTTGGGCCAGAGCCCCTCGACATGTGGCAGCAGCTCACAACGATAAAAATCATGGCCTGGCCCTGGGTCGAGACTTTCGAGTGGCTGGAGCTTTCTACCACCCAACCCCTTTCTGAAGTTTTATTGGCCCAGTCTAACACCACTCAGTTCCTGCGCTCACACCAACTTTACGGCATGACTTGGCAGCCCCAAGACTGCTTGGTACTATTGGACCTAAGCATTGTGGCCTTCCTGTCTTTGCCTTTAGTGTATAAGCTCCAGTTGGATGAAAATAATGTGGGGCTTCGTTAAGTAATGTTAATTTGAGGACAAAGGTTAAAACCCAGGCTGGGGCTAAATGTCAGAAGGGGCGCAGCATAAGTTGGCCCACAGGGCTCCCCAACATCGGCAAGGCCCATGCAGGCTTTTTTTTTACGACTTTTGTCCGCTTCGACCTTGTGTACTTGCGCCTTATACGTAGGGCCCTAAGGAGAATTGTGCGCTTAAGGCGTAAGCAGTCCCATAGACGTGCTGCCTGGCTGAGTTTGCGCCCAGGTTACCCAATTTCAAAAAAGGGTAAGAACTCCCGTATGGGTAAGGGGCACGGGGCCTTTTTTCGCTGGGCCATAAGAGTGTACCCACACAATGTCTTTTTATCTTTTCGCGGGTTCAATTACTACTCTTTGCAGAGGTTCGAGCACCGTATGCGTTTCTGGTTTAACAACCCACCCCGGCTCCTTTCTGCACAATTGTTGGCAACCACCCCTGTAAGGGGTTTTGAGAGGCGCACCACTTCCCCTGCTGGGTCATGCGCCATATAATGTAGACCTTGTCACCCTTCGACGTCAAGCTTCTGTATTCCTCGCCTCTCCCCCTAGGGACCAGGTCTGCTGCACAGCGTATCAACGCTAGGAATTTCCTACTGTCTCTTTTATTGGTCGCGGCAGCCTTGAAGCTTGGCGGGGTTAGCCTAGTAGCTGGGTCTTCCTCCAGTCGGGCCTTGGCAAGGCGAGTTTTGCGCGCCCCATACAAGAACAAAAATGCTTGAACACCTTATGTCAGGGTGCGCCACAATTACACTGTGCAACTAAGGGCGCACTTAGCCCCGCGTCCAGCCTCCGAGGCTTTGGCACGGGCCCACGCCCTAGGGGCTATGCTTTCCACCCTGGACTTGGCACATGTTAACCTAACCATGGTTAAGGTTAGGAGCCCTGGTATCTTGGGCCCTATGTAGCTCAGAGAATGGCAGAGTTTAAAATTAGGCATCTGCGGTACTCAATGTGTCGGCAGATGTGCCTAAACCCCGCATGTGTGCCACGGGTAAAGTTCAAAAAATTTTCCAAGCCGGGCAGATACGTTCTGACCTGCCTTTCGTTATTTTTAATTGGGGGCTTTGATTACTGTGCGAACCCTCACCCAGTTTTTTTTTCCGTGCCATTGGTCGCCTGCTACCTTATGCATGGAGGCAACCTTGGGCCCTTTTATATTCAAAGGGGGCTGTTAAGTGTGCTATCTTTGAACGCGCTGGGTGCCATTTTTGCCCTTCTTTCCATACAAAGTTTTTTTGTCATATGGTGGGGTTATGGCGTTGTTATGCCTAAGATTTATGGGCGAAGGCAGCATTACTCAGACTTTAAGAAGGGGCGGCGTCCCTCCCCACAACCTAAGGGGGACACCCCTTCCTTAGTTCCCTATGTTCTTTATGTGGCGGTCGTTTTTTGGTGCACCCTTTGGTCACTTAGAGGCCACGCCACTCTTTTGTGGTCCAACAACTTGAATGTCTCCAACGGGGCCTATTCAGCTATGCTATTTCTCGGACTGTTCTCCCTTATCACTCTGTGAGCTCTCGCGTTACTCTCCAAGTCTGCCAGTTTACCTGTGCACGGCGAGTACGTACTTTCCATCGGACAGTTGGCCCTGTACTTGCCACCACTGGCTCTGGCCAACACCGCCCTGTCCTTTTTTTTCTTTTTAGAGGTTGCCTCTACGTTGGTAATGTACAATCTTGTTTCTACCAGGGCTATGCTAGGGTCTAAAAGGCCAGGTCATTGGGCGGCCCCCTCGTCCGGCCTCTCAAAGTACTTTTTTAACCTAATGTTCTTCCACTACTGGGCTGCCTTTTTTGGTACAACTCTCCTCCTCTTCGGTATCATAAACCTGAGCCTTATCTTTGGCACGACTGAGTGATCACAGATGGGTTTCTTGCTCAGGTCTACGCTGAGCTTTTCCACAACCAACCCCATGACAGTGATTTTGGCCGTCGTGCCATTTTTAGTTGGCTTCTGGATCAAGCTGGGTCTGGCACCCTTCTTCATCTATAAGGTTGAGGTCTACAAGGGCCTCCCGCTGTACACTGTAGTCTTTTATAGTCTTATGTACTTCGCCTATTTTGTAGGTGCTCTGCTTTTCTTTACCAATTACTACTTCGGATCGGCCCTGGCCCTGGTACGACCAGTCCTACTGCTGGCCTCCTTACTGGCCCTCTCTGTTGTCATTTTCCTTTTTGACACACAGTCCATCAGAAATTTCTTTGCCCTTAGCTCAGTTTTAATGGCTACAAACTTTTTTGTCGCCTTAACCGCTTAGGGTGGTCCAGTATGTCAATAAATGACTCGGGTCTTCTTTTTTTAGCAGACACCACATATGAAGACTTCCCAGAGCTAATTGACGGAATAGAGTTCTCCCCCCCCGTCTCGTCGTTTTCTCTCCATTATCGAAGGCTAACCCTGCTAAGCAGGCTTAATGGCCAAGCCTTTAGGGGCCAGTATCGAATAAGGCATGGCTCGCACACCTCCCCCCATTTGGAAACACCACTTTGTAAGATTGAGCGTTATCACTGTGTGGGTGGTAACTTACTTCGCAGTCGGGCCCAGTTTAGGTGGGCCTTGTCTAAGTTTTATAAGATTACCGGTAAGGGTGTAGCGGCTTACATGAGGTCTACTAATGGGGCCAAGTTTGTCGGCCTGCCTCAGGTTTTTACCAATCCGTACTTGCGCTCCCCGAATGGGCTGTTATCTTTTTGAGCCCTGCGTTTTAGCTCATTTTTTTCTGCCAAGGTCATTAGCGTGCCACGTCGCGTTAAAAGGGTGTCCAAAGCTAAGCCAAAATTAGAGTACTTACGTCTGCCCCCCTGGGCTCAGGGCAACGCCCCACTACGGGACATGCAATTACACACAGAGCGCGTTTCTCGTTACTTAATCCGAGAGCGCATGCTCTCCTCCCTCTTTGAGGGTTTTCTTAAAGGTGGGGGCGGTTCGGTTCTTCTGCACAGGACAAGAATATATACCCATCTCCTTAGGCCCGATGCCTAAGGGGGGGGTTTATGTTACTTGTTTTGGCGGTTAAGACCCTAGTCCTTGGAGGTTGCATGCTGCCAATTGCTGCGGGTGCTCTCGGTGTGGGTATTCTTTTTGCTGGTTACAACATAGCCCTTTCTCGCAACCCTGAGGAGGCCGAAACCCTTTTTAATGGAGCATTAATGGGATTTGCTTTGATCGAGACCTTTATATTTATGTCCTTCGGCGCCGGCCTGCTCGTTTATTTTATATAATAACCAAGTGGCTTTTATTGCCCCTAGGTTGGCCCCAACCATGCCACATATCATACTGATACTTAAGGCTATAATTCTTGTTGGGTCCGCTATAGCGATTCGTGGGACTCTCCCAAGGTATCGTTATGACCACCTGATAAGTATAACATGGAAGTCTTTCTTATTCTTGTGGCTGGGGTGGCTGTGCCTAAATGGCTCCCTACTTTGTTTTATGCTGGTGTACTAATGTATTACTGTTCAAGAGCCCACTCGCCAAGCTTACCCGCCCGAGTAGCTCAGTGGTAGAGCACCAGGCTGAAAACCTGGGGGTCGTTGGTTCGATTCCAGCCTCGGGCATATGTTCATTATAAAGTGGGCATCTCGTGTAACGAGTACCATTCGTTGATTCTTTAGTGGTGAGTGGACCCTTGAGCGCCGCATCCGTTGGCTGGCAGTTGGCGCCCTATTTGAGGTGCAGATTGCACACGCCTTCATTTGTTCTTACCTGCAGGCACAAGCAATGTCATTGGACTACTTATCTATTGTCTTGGGTATGGTCGGCCTGGTTATCATGCTCTTCCCCCTGTTGCACCTTAAACATCTTGGCGATCTGACCCCCGAACAAAAAACAAAGGCCAAACTTCTGGAGCGCTGGTCCGCCCTCTCCCCCGATTACTCTGACATGGAGAGGGAGCTTTTTTGGGCCCGACTGGGTTATCTCCCAGCCCCTAAAAGCAAGGATCAGAGCGGATCCCGGGATAGCCAGAAAGATGGGGCCGCACTTCTCAATTCCAAACTCAAGGGTTCGAATCTACTCAAGTAGGCCCTGCCAACATATTGTTGGCTGTTTTATCAATAAAAGACCTCGAGGAATACATCAATCTCTCAAGATTTATATTCATCGTACACGCACTCGAGTCACGTGACTTTTATGAGCTCCCCGTTCTGGCCGCACACCTACCTGGGTCAGGTCTTCCGAGTACGGGGGCTGACGCCGTAATGCCCTACCCCCACTTAGCAAAAAGCTCTGCGCAACGTTACCCTTGCCCCCCCACTGGCTTAGGTCCTACTTTTAGAGCTGGCAAAAGGGGCCTACACATGCTGAGGCGTAAATTTTTAAACGTAATCCCCTCATGGGCCCTGCGTTCCAAGTCTTGGCCCCAAACCCTTGTAATGAGAGGGGGTAACATTCTTAGGGGCCAGCTATGGCCTTCGTTGGCAAGTGTAATTTTGACATCTCTCGGGTCGTATAACCTTTGGCCCTACCTCCTGGGCCTAGTCCCAACTTCCATGGCGATGGACTTTCTATCTTCCATAAACCCGCACCACCACCTAGGTAAGGTTAGTACCACACCACCCTGTATACGTGCTAACCCCTTCTGACGCGTTCTTTCCATATTCTTGCGCGTTAGCCCTGTTCACCTCGCATTTGACCTACGCTCAAGAGACATAAACACGGTGTGTGGGCGTTATTACCTCTCCCTTGTTGAACATTTTTGTGGCGCCCGGGCAGTTGTGCGCATAATCCCTATGAACACATCCAGGGTCGTATTACAGCAGTCTTACGATTACGCGCTTAGCTGTGTGTTCCCGACACTTAGGTCATTTCACCGCTTGTTATTTTACAGGGATATGGCTCTTATCTTTGCCGCCGCCCTCACACAGTTCAATGCGCCCCTGTTACTCAGGTGATTTATCCGACTTGCTCAAAGGATTGAGGCCCCCAAGCATAAGCGCCTTTTGTTCCTGCTCGATGTCTTCCTAAATGCCCTACTTAGTAATGAGGCCTCACCCTTAAAGCACCGTGGAGTCCTCTTTGTTGTATCTGGTAAAATTAGTGTAACCGGTAATGCCAAAACCCGCACCAAGAGAATTGGTGCAGGCCGAAATGCCAAATCCTCCAAGTTTTTACGCGTGTCCTTTGCTCAGGGGCAGGTTAAGACCCTGACTGGTGTGCTTGGCGTAAAGTGCTTTATACTTTACTAGGGCCGCGTAGGCGGCCCTAGTAATTAGTCTTTTTACCGGGTCTTTTGATCATTAAGTGGCGCCCCCCCCTTAACCCACGCTTAGTGTAGGGGTTTGGCTTCCTTACGGCGACAATTAAAGCCGCCCCACGATTGGCCACCTTACTTATATTGCTAGCAATGAACACCCTGTGTTTTGCAGTTTTCCTAGTAGCCAACCCACCACAAACTGCGACCGTTTTATGCGATAGACCAAAGTTAAGCTTGTATGCAAGGGACCTTCGAGACTTTCTAATCTTGTAGCCTTTTCCGGTGAATCGTATTTTTTTCACCGCCACGCCAAAAGCTCCACGTCAAAAGAGGGCCCCGAGCCTGCGCAAGCCCGTCGCGTTGGTGGCCACTGGCCTATGCTCCAAAACTGTGCTCTGTCCAGACACGTCTATATGTTTCCTCCCGGCCCCATCAGGGTTGCTGCCGGCCATGTAATTAGTGCTGACTGTGAAAAGACCTGGTACTCCCCTAAGGCTGTACACTCCGCTAGCTTTTAAACTTTGTAAGTTGTGCCATGTAAACTGCCCCTTCAAAGCCCCCTGCCAAAATTACCCGCCATATTTGGCATGGAGGGCAGCCCCCCCTTATACGAGATGCGCATACGCCCACCACTGACATAAGTCACCACCCCGCTAAGGAGGGCCCAATCGGCCACGTTTTTACTGCCCCTTATGCCCTTTGTCTCCCTTGACTTGTGCCTAGCTGCTGTAATCAAATTGTGCCCCCACCTTTTAAACTTCCCCTTCAACTGTTAAGAGGCAGACCTAAGGTTTTGCACCCGGCCTTCGCCTGCCCACCTCTTTAGGGTGTGACGACTAAGCCCCACCCAAGTAAACACACCACGAGGCCTGCCATTGTGGGCACACCTGGTGTTTTGCTTGCTTATCTTGCCCGCATTGGGGGTTGAGTGCCTCTTATGGCTTATTAAAATTTTTACCTTTAATGGGCAAGCTCGAGTGCGCAGTAGGCTTTTAAGCACTCTTTTTTGTAACTTTACCCTTTGTAGGCAGTTCCTCATAAGGGCCTCAGCATCCAACTTTCAAACTCGTTTTTTCATTACCTGTCTATCTCACCAAATACTATGTCTATTGTGCCAATCAAGGCAGCCAGGTCGGCCAAAGCGTGGCCCTTTGCAATCTGAGGCAAAACTTGCAAATGGTGGTATGCTGGTGACCTTACTTTGCACCTGTACGGCTTGTTTGTCCCATCGGATATAAGTGTGACTCCGAACTCTCCCTTAGGGGACTCTACTGCCTGGTAAGTTCAATTAGGCTTTAACGTAAAGCCTTCAGACCAGTACTTAAAGTGCTTAATCATCCTCTCCATGGACACATACTCGTTTTTGTTAAGGCCCTGTGCTGTCAGCTTTGGGTACAAATGTTTTGCCACCTTCAATGGTGTGACATTGCCCTTGCCCCCCTTACGCCCCGCTAACTTGTATAAAACCTGACTTATTATGTACAGGCTCTCCATCATCTCGTTCATCCTGATCAAGTACCTATCATACGAATCCCCATTTTGACCAGTGTATGCCCTAAAGTTTAAATGGTAATAGTTTGCATAGGTCTCCATTTTCATCATTCTTAGGTCGCGCTTAATCCCTGTGCACCTCGCCATTACCCCAGTCAGCCCGTACTCATAGCATAATTGGTATGAGTACGCCCCTATGTTAACCAGTCTTTGCTTTCAAATTTTATTGTAAGTTAGGGCGTTGTGCATCTCATTCAGGGTCACTAGGCACATGCCCACAAAGTGCGACACATCCTCCATGAACTGAGAGGACATAGCATGTAGGTTGACCTCGTTTGGTCGGTAAAATGCTGCGTGCATACGTGCGCCACTCACCCTCTCATAAAATTCCATAATTTTCTCACGCTCCTCGAATGCTCAAAAAACTGTTGACATGCTCCCTATGTCAAGAGCATGGCACGATACTGCCAACATGTGGTTAAGAATTCTGGTCAACTCGTCGAAAAGAGTCCTTACCAGAGTGAATGTTGCAGTAAAGTTAATCGTGCCCATGAGGCTCTCAATTGCCAGGCAGTATGCGTGCTCTTGTACCATCATTGATACATAATCAAATCTATCAAAATACGGCAATGAGTGTAAATACATTTTAGTCTCAGCGAGTTTCTCACTACCCCTATGCAGTAAACCTACGTGAGTGTCCAGTTTCTCTATGGTCTCCCCCCTTAATTGTAATATCAATCGTAAAACTCCGTGTGCCGCAGGGTGTTGGGGGCCGAAATTTAACACTACACTTTTTATCTGCTTACGATTCGCTGAATTTATCATGTTTGGCTCCCATTGTGTGAACAACGTTCTATTCAAGTTTTCAGCCATCGGCCAAAACAAGGCATTTTTTTTTGCTAACTCATTTATAACATATGGTGTAAATGTTTTCTCTTATTCCGCCTCTTTGCTCACTGTTATTTTAATTTTAATACTATTTGGTGGCAATCACACGCACACGCACAGGGCACTGTCTAATAGCGCGGACCACATGCAGGTGCGCCTAACTGCCTCTATCGCCATACTTTCTCTAAGCGGCATACCCCCCCTTTTTGGATTTTTTTCTAAGTTTTTCTTCGTTACCTTGCTCATGTCTAAGGGTGGCTTTGTCATCACGACCCTCTTCGTTGCTTTTAACCTGTTTGCCCTCTACTTTTACCTGCAACAGCTGCGTTACACACTGCTGACCTCAGGAAGACGTGACTTTTTAACTGATTGCGGCGCGCTGTCCACGAGTCAGTCAGCCCTGACAGGTTGGTCCTTCCTCTTCTTACTTGCAACCTTTGGGGGCCCCTCTGTTGAGATGCTATGCTTAGTCCTATCCAATGCTGGGGCTTAGTGGTCTGTTTTATTTTGTCAACAAAGAACACATTGTACCGTAAGGCCCCCCCCAAACCTAGGAGGTGCAGGTCGGCCGCCCTTCTAGGGGCGCCGCAGGTAGCTGGCAATGTTTACCGACTCCGTATCGTAACCCCCAAAAAACCAAATTCAGCTAGGCGCCCTGCTATAAAGTCTTATTTGAACAATGGTAAGCATGTGGTGGCACACATACCAGGCCAAGGGCACAACTTGCGCCGACACTCAAAGGTCCTAGTTCGTGGTGGCGGGGCCAGAGACCTTCCAGGTGTGCGCCATAGCTGTGTACGAGGCGTACTGGACCTTCTGGGGTGCAAAAACAAATCAAAAAGACGTTCCATATATGGTATAAAAAAGCCCACGGAGTTAAAGACTAAGGTTCGACGACACCTTCGTCGGGACTATTAGCTGAAGGCGGAGTACTTGCTGAGCAACATTTTTTCGCTAGTTAACTGGGCTAGGCGTGGCTCTATGTGACCACTAACCTTCGGCTTAGCTTGCTGCGCCGTAGAGATGATGCACGCTACTGTCAGCAGATATGATTTTGACAGGTTAGGTGTCATAATGCGCGCCAGCCCGCGCCAGGCTGACATGATTATAGTTGCAGGCACCCTAACTAACAAGATGGCCCCCGGACTCAGACGTCTTTACGAGCAGTTGGCAGAGCCTCGATGAGTTGTCTCTATGGGGAGCTGTGCAAATGGTGGGGGCTATTATCACTACTCTTATTCTGTTGTTCGTGGCTGCAACAGAATTATCCCAGTCGACCTTTATGTTCCCGGGTGCCCACCAACAGCTGAGGCCCTAATCTTTGGAGTAGTTCGCCTCCAGTGAGCAGCTCACTATGGGAGGGTGTCGCTGAATGGAGCCCTATAATGAATTTTTTGACTTTGGCCCCATCCTCGACACGGCCGAGCCAACAAACCCCTCTGACTACTGGGCTCGTAGGCAAAAGCTTACCATAGCGACACGTGCCAAGGGGCTGGCCTCAAGTGTAGGTCATCCCCACAGGTCGCACGGGGCTGTGTGCTTTAAAAAGGGGGCCACAGGGGTGCGCAAGCGCGCCTGGTTAATCTGTGCTGCGCGGTACGCAAACAGGGCGCAACTGGTTAACCAGCTTTCTTTAGGGGTCTCCACCTTTAAAGAAAGCCCGCTTTTAACAAAGGGTGAGATCTTCTTTGTTAACGATACCGCTTTCTTCAATGACAGCTCCAACCAAACTTTGTCTGACATCTTTGCCATGGGTGCGCACATCAGTAGGGCTCACCGTGTGGTCCCGGTCAGCTTAGAGTTGTCGAATTCCGGTATCGTTTGTGGTCAAGTGCCAGCCCCAGCCCTCTTCCGGGCTATTAGGAGCCTGACCCTTTTGAAGCTTAACGGTTAAATTTTTTTAAAGGGGTCTACTAACAAGATAAACTCTCGGCGGCATGTGGTGTCCTTGTTTTTTAGGGGCACGTGTAAAAAATTACGAAAACTTAGTAGCCTGGTCAAGTCTACTGGTGGCCGATCAGGTGCCGGCCTAGTAACGACCCGCCATCGTGGTGGGCGGCAATATAGGCGTTTTGTGCACATGAATGCATTTCGTGATGGCTTGCTCCGCCCCGGCCTTTTAGTCGGTGTGGCCCACCAAGGGCGGGGCCTGCCTTTGGCCGGCCTAGTTAAAAATCAAAAGGGCGCCCTCTCGTACCTTAGCCTCCCACAAGGTGTTATACCAGGCTGACGCCCTTCTATAGGAGCCGGGCTAGTTTTGCACCTTTATTCGCGGGCAGTCGGCCAGCTAATGCCATTAAACATGTTTACCCGCGGCGACTCACTCTTTGGCGTTGTCACGCCCTGGGGCCGTGTTTCAAATTGGGCAAGGGCAGCCGGTACATGTGGCAAAATAAGGTACCTTTCTGCCATCCGTGATTTTTTCATAATGTTACTCCCCTCAGGGAAGGAGGTTCGATTCTCATTGAATCGACACGCTGTGCTTGGACGTAACTCTAATGTTCAGCACAAAAAATGTGTCATAGGCCGTGCTGGCACAAACAGGCACCTAGGTGTGCGCCCCACCGTTCGTGGTGTGGCTATGAATCCCGTAGACCACCCTCATGGTGGTCGAACTAAGACGTCCAAGCCTGAGGTCTCCCCCTGAGGCTGGGTCGCTAAGAGAAATTACTAGGTTAAGTAACAATTTGGCTCGGTCCTCATATAAGGGGTATTTTTTTGATCGAAGGGTGACACATCTTATAACCGAGCGCACGTTTACAGGCAAACAACCCCGCAATGCTTCCCTTCCACGTCGTGCTACTATCCCAAACTCCCTGTCTTACACACTGGTCGAGACCACAGGCGCCCAGAAGAGCAGGTCGTACTTTGTCTGGCCAATTTTTACCACCAGGCCCGTTGGCTCCCTGTCTTTCACCAGAAAACCCTTTACCTACCCATACAAAAAGCGTCGCCGTATTAAGTAACCACATGGCTCAAAAGGGCATAACTCTTTTGCATCGTTTAGGGGCTACACAGCACTGAGAGGGTTCTTGGGAGGCCCCCCTTACGTACGCTCTCACCCAAAAAAGGTACTGGCTGGCTGAGTCAGCCGTAAGGAGCCTGTTAGAAAACAGGCTTGCACTGTCTCCCGGCCTGGTGAACTCTGGCACCTTAGCTGCGGTGGCTCAGGGGCTGAACTTGTCTTCGGAGCATTCTGACAACATATTGTTATCAAGGCTCATTCGCAGTCAAAAAAATAAAAGGACCCTGCATATTATGGTGTGTAAGGTGTCATTTTTACGACTTCAAGGGTGAGTTGTAGTTCTGGTGTACACTCTTCGCCCCGCCAATTTAGGTCAGGCCGAACCGGCTTTAGGGCTGCCCAATCCTTCTTTTGGCCAGACCATTCGTAACCTTCGAGTCAGCCTGCTCCGCAGTGCGCCCACTTTCAATTTTTAACTGGCTAAAGTAAAAATTTGGCCAGGTTGGTATACTCGCACTTGGACCTAAAACATTTTGAGGGCTCACTTATCAAATTTTTTAGTCAAAAAAAACTTGGTTTGGCCAGGCCAGGCCTCCTGGCGTACTCCCGCAGGTTTGAGGTTGGGTTTGAGGGGCGACCTTCTACGTTCAAGGAGGGCGCACTGCGCACATTCGCCTCATTACTAAACACTGCTAGTACAGTTCGTGGCTCGGTTCACACGCGTAGGCTCATTCGTGTTCTTTACGCCGATTTGACCCAGTCTTACCAAGGGTGGAGGCACCTGTGAAGCATGCCAGCCAATGGCCAACGTACCTGATCAAATGCTTGGACCGCTCACAGGGCGAATAAGCTCTTGCGCGACCACAAGGTTAAAGTTTCTAAAATTTATTATGGCAGGGAGTACCGTGGTGACAGGAAAGTGGGTATTCTTGCTGAGCACAGAAACAAACTTTGATCGGCTCAATGGCCCTGGGAGTGATCTTACTCTCGTGGCCATGTTAGGCGTGCCCTGAAGAGGGCTCCCTACAAGTTTCACATTGACCTAATGGCCACAGCCATAGGTCTTCTTGGGTCTTTGCGTAAGGACAATCCAAAGGTTGGGAAGAAGAAGAAGAAGTTACTAACCGGTTCAGTTGGTTTCGATGTGGGGTTCACTCTTGCCTACTCACGGTACCTGGGTAGCATGGCAAAGCGCAAAAAGTTATTAAAGCGAGGTAGGTAGCCGCTGGGCTTTTAAAAAGCCTCAATAAACGTACTGAGCCAGTCAATCGACCTGTCGATGCGCAGTGATACTTCGATGATTGGGCATAATTTCACCCTTTTCTCTCAGTACCTGGTCATCGGGCCAAAAGAAAACCCACCCCTCGGCCCGTCTATACCATCATTAAGCCTTGGTGTCGTAAACTTTGGTCTTTCTAAAATGTGCAGTGTGGCGGCTCAGCACCGTTACGCTAATGCAACTTTACCAGATTTGCCATACTTGCGTGCTGGCACACTCCTGAGTTACGCGGCTAAGGCTGAGGCATGGCTGTCTGCCTTTGAGGAGGGGGGCGAGGACGAGGACGAGGAATTTTCCACCTCAGACGTGGCAGAGCAAGTTTTACCTCATGAGGACCAGGGTCGGGCTAATTACAGTCAGGTGTCAGAGTTTAGAAAGTCATTTCGCCGTTCAAAAAAAAAGTACTTTAACCAATTTCAGGCCGTATTTTTTACAAAAAAGCACAGGCCAGTAGTTGCCAAGCGCCTTCTCAGCGTGCTGGCTAGGAAAACTTTTTACCAGGCGCACTGTTATTTTAGCCTTCACCCCTATCTAGTTATTTCTCGAGTTTTTGGTTTTTTAAACCATTATATGGTTCGTGACCTATGCCTTGCCGGTAAAATTTTTATAAATCACCACTCCGTCTCGCACTCATCCGGCCCCTTAAAGTCTGGGGATTTAGTGCGTCTTAATTTTGCCACCTCGTTTATACTGCTTTATTTGGGCCAGATAAGTGCACAAGAAAATTATATCAGGCTTTCTTTACGAGCTGTTTTTCGTTTCTTCAAACGACTCGCTGCACCCTCAAAAACCTTTGGGAGGGACAGATTTGGGGCTATCCCGGTGACAGAGCGCTTTTGTTACCCACTTCCAGTTTGATTGGAGGTGAACTACCTTAGCCTGTCTTTTATGGTGCTTTTTGCGCCCCTTAAGCTCGGCTTTCGCAGTGTCGGGTACAATCCTTACTTGTCTAGGCTTCTGTTTTTTTAATATCTTATTTTGCATGGGGCACCATGGGGTCTTCTCGACTCTGTTTTATTGTGCTGACGCACTTTTTCACGGTACTTCGCACGTACTTTGTTTTGCCGCGCTATCTGAATAGGGTCACAATTAGGCGTGTGCAGCCCTATTTAGTTTTTATATCTCTCATCTTCATCGTTCAAGTGTTGAGTGTGATATTATGAGACTCTTTGTAATTAAACTATTTTTGACAACCACGCCCCCCCCATGGGTGGCTGTCCCCAAACGAAAACGCTCGGCAAGGCACAAAAGACTTCGATTGGGGCGCAAGTTGGTCCCAATCCAGTCTGCCAAAGGTAGTCAGAGCCGCTCTTATCTGAGCACCCTCATTAGGGTGCGCAACCTAATCCGGCACGCACTTTTTACACTGCATTCAGATCCGCTGCCGCTGTGTAGCGGCCCCCTTTTAGTTTCCGGGCCTGCCTTCTCTTTGTCACTGCACAATGTTATTTCTTATTTTGCTGGTATGCGGGTCAGCACTCATGAACTTTTCTCTTCTTTTTGTTTTTTTACATTTTTAACTCTGGGTTTGCAGCTTTTAAGTGGCGTTATGCTTTCTTTTAGCCTTATACCCGAGTCTATGCTTATAGCCATTGTAAGAGAGGAGGAGGACTTAGAGGACCTTTATATTGACGATTTTTTTTGAATGCATGAGAGGGGGGTGGACCTAATTTTTATATTTTCGTATATTCATCTTTTTCGTAAGCTATATTTGGGCGTGTTTGACTCTGAAACCGAGGCTTCTTGGAAGAGCGGGGTTATCTTATTTTTATTGTTTCAGGTAGTTGTTTTTTTTGGTTTGGTGCTATGCTGCACTCATTTGAGTGAGATAACATTGACTATTGCAGCCAATGTTTTGCATACTTTTTTTGATTTCAAGGGTAAAGCATACTGGTGGTTTTTTACTGATAAGCAGTTAAACACAGACACTATGGTAAGGCTTGCCTACGCGCATTATTTGTCTGCTTTTTATATGGTTTTTATGGGCGTGGTACACGGTGTAGACATACACTATGATTGAAAAAATGAGGCTTTTTATGACGGGTTGGCAGTGGAGATGGTTTGGTGGGATGAGGCCCTGTCAAATGAGCTTGGCCTGTACGTCTTTGTCTTACTGGTTATTTCAGCATGTTTTTTTTTTCTGTACGAGGACCCCGAGGCCCTGTCCTACGAGATTTTTATGTGGGGTGACGTTGGTATGGTCACTGACGTGCGATTCTATGGGGTGGCACCGCACTGGTACTTTCGACCTTTCATGGCCTGACTTATCGCATGCCCGTTTCACAAAATAGGGGTCTTCGGCCTGCTTTTTTTATTTGTTTCCCTCTATTTTCAGCCTAATTTACACGGCGAGTCCGAGCAGAGTGGTAACGGCATCAACAGCCTATCTTTTATTGGCCCCACCGCAGACACTCTAGCGCTGCCAATGGCTGTAAATAGCTCTTTAGAGTCTAACATGTATCATCAGACCACCTACTCTTTTTTTATAATGTGTGCCCTTTATACCACCTCTTTTTTGCCGTACGGTCGATTTTTTCAACGTGTAGGCGGTAATTGGGGCTTCTTATGGGCCTACTTCTTTGTGTTCGCCTACTTGGGTTTTAGCTGACTTCGTAAGCCCCTTATGTTAAATTTAGCAGCAGAGTATCTCCACGACACGTTGTACCAACTTCGTGGGGACCCCGAGGAGGAGTTAGAGGAGGATGAGATTTATGATTGGTAACTTACTATTCCTTTCGCTTGGGGTTTCTTTACATACCCTGCAACCTGGCCTGTTAATTTTAATGAGCGCTCTGCTTCATTAACAGGCCCTACTGTGGCTATTTTTTCGTCACTTGTCGCACGCCTGCCAGTAAGGCCACAAACTTTAATAAATTGCCTGGTTTTTGCCATCTGTGCCGCGAGCCTTGCGTACGTTGCCTTGGACGTAAAGCAAGAGTGAGACTTGAAGTCCCTTCTAAAGTCCTCTGTTAAAAATGGATCGTTGGTTTCGGCATCCTTCCTGCTCTTTGGTTTTAGCACCGCACAGAGCATATTTTTTATGTCATTTTTAGCTCTTTACGGGGTTTTTTTATTTCAATTTTTAACGCTTTTTATTTTATTCTTTGCCCTCTGTTCAAACATGAAAAATGTTCTCTTATGTGGCAAAGCTATTAACCTTACGCTCTTCAAGTGATTTTCCCTCAACTCGAGTAGTGTTGTAAACTTTGAGATATATCTGGACACCGTCTCTATTAGCTTCGCCCTTCTTACCGTGACTATAGCTCTTTTTGTCCTAATTTATTCTTTTGTTTACTTTAGATATGAGCCGAATGTGGATCGTTTGATAATAATGATAAGCTCATTTGTATGGAGTATGGTCCTCCTTGTCTTATCGGGCAACATGTTTATGGTGCTACTTGGTTGAGAGTTAATTGGCCTAACTTCCTTCCTTTTGATCAACTTTTGGGCTACACGGGTAGGCACCCTCAAAGCTGCCTTCAAGGCTTTCACATTCAATAAATTCAGCGACGCGGCACTCTTGTTTGCTATCATCGTGATGAGTTTCTCCTTTCACGACCTCTCTATAAGTACAATACTAGCTGAGGCACCCAACCTTAATCCTGCCAAAGTTAGAGTTGGTGGCGGCTTCAGGGTTATTGAGGTTATGGTGGTGGGCTTGTTGGGCGCGGCCTTTGTTAAATCTGCCCAAGTTATGGGGCACCTCTGACTGCCCGACTCTATGGAGGCACCAGTTCCGGCTTCTGCGCTTATTCACTCAGCTACCCTAGTGTCCGCCGGTATTTTCTTGGTACTGCGACTGTACCCCATATTTGAGCAGAGCTGACTTTTTTACAATGTTGTCCCCTTGGTCGGTGCCGCCACAGCTGCATATGGCGGATTGGTTGCGATATATCAAACTGACATAAAAAGACTCCTAGCCTACTCTACAATCAGTCATTGTGGGTTTTTAATGTTACTCACCACTACTGGTTCTGTTGAGCACACAATTGTATATCTTTATATTCATGGGTTTTTTAAGGCCATATCTTTCTTGTGCGTAGGCAACGTTATTCGTTTTTCTAAAAATTACCAGGATATGCGGCGCATGGGTAGTTTTTGAAAAGCCATGCCAATAGAATTGGCCCTCCTAACAATGGCCCTGTTAAATCTTAGTGGGGCCCCGTTATTTTGGGGTTATGTATGCAAGCACTTAGTTCTGTGCTCTGCCGCCCTGATAGGCTTACCAATGGTTGTCTGATCTCTGGCCATTTTAGCTGCCCTGACCGGCCCAATTTACTCTTACAAGTTGCTATGGGGTGTTTTCTTCGATAACATCAGGTCTCACAAAAGTGTTATTTTATCTGCTGGTAGGGACGAAATGTCAAGCAGGCACAATACTAACACCCCACTAATGGGTTGGCTTAGCATAGCTCTTTTAAGCCTTTTTGCATACATAATTATATTCTTCATAGTCTACACCCTTGTCACTGAGCAAAGCCTCCTGTTTGACTCGGCTAGCCTTATGTTAAACAACCAGGCAGACAATAACAAGACGTCAGTTAGGTACCACGCATATAATTTTGCCGTATTTAGTTGGCTTAGCGCTTTTGTTTGAGTTGGTTGTGTGACTCTCAAGTTTGGGTCTGGTTACAACTCTATACGTGCCCCTGAGAAGGTTATGTTTGGGGCGACTTGCCTGCTTGTTTTTTACTCCTTACTCAGATTTTATTAACCACCAATTAACAATGTGAGGCTGTATACTTATGGATCATGCTCTTCAATCGAATTTTAGTGTAGGTTACACCGCCATGAAGTCAGATGCTGTCACGCATATGGCACAGTGACAGTACTGATGGTGGTATTGATTTGCCTTCCTTTGAGGGTTCTACCAGTTACTGGGCTCAAAGGTGGTTAGGGCTAAACTATTAAAGTTTAGACCCCGGATCTACACAAGCTATCGCTCGCATGGAAAGTGAGGTGACTTTCTGGCTTGCATAGTGCCAGCACTATGGTGCTTTAACATCCTAACAAATTCAAGTTTTATAATGCGTCTTTTAGAGTGGCAGTACGAATTGAGCTTATTCCACATTCGCCTAAGGGGGCGGCAGTGGTATTGAATATATAAATTTGAATTGCATCATGTGCTGGACTTCATGAGTGTCCCGCGCAACGTAGGGCGTGACAAATGAAGAATTTCCGTCGGCTCTTTTGTCTTTGTCACCAATGATTACCTTCATGCCCTGTACGTCCGCAGTACCAGTAAAATTTTAAAATCATACTGATTCAATGCGATCCTCCCCATAACAAGATTCTTATGGAATCCAACCTTCTATTCCCCGCGTGGCATGCCTAAAGTGGACCCACGTCTAAGAACCCCAAGCCCCTTTACTAATCGCGTATTGGGTAAGAAGGCTGCTGTAAAAGCTGGGATATTCACAGACTTTCTGTACCCAATTGCGTCTGACCACACAGGTCACGTTAATGCCTTCGACAGCCTTGATAGTTGGGCTTGGGACTCAAAGGTTCGCAAGGTAAAACCTAGGCGTAGGATGGTTGGCACACGTCTTATTGACTTTAATACTTTGCACCACCAAAGAATTTTCTCTATTAGGGGTGCCCATTCTTTGGTGAAGGCCCTAGCACCCAGATTTAATAACATTTATTACCACCCTAAAAAGCCCGTCACCATATTAGATACCAGCAGGCTATCTAGGCGCATACTAAGCTCTGCCCCGCTAACTAGCCTCTCTGACATTGCAGATTTCAGTAGGAACTTTATAAACACAAGTTTTGACCCAAAATTAGGCTCTGATGCCAATCAGGCAAACTTAGGGTCGGTTTATGTTATAAAACAAAAGAGGGTTAAGTCCCCCGCTATTGTTAAAACTGGCACCCTATCAAATGATATGGACTTTGTGCGTATGTCTAAGATTAGGTTAGCCGCTGGCCAGATGCTTTATCACCATCAAAAAGCTTTGCAGGCCTATGGTGCTGATTCTGTCACTCTGCAGAAACTCATTGCCCATTCCCGCGTGCAGCACGACTTGATCAACATTGACCTTGCTCAACGCCTTCTTCGAACTAACCTGCTCTTAGTCTTACCCGCGCAGGCTAACCTGACTATTATAACTAACTCATACGATGTTGTGCACTCGTGATTTATACCAAGTCTGGGTATAAAAATGGACTGTGTGCCAGGCCGGTCTACCCACCATTCATTTTTTTCTGATGGAATAGGTTTTTTTTATGGTCAGTGCGCTGAGATATGTGGGCGATACCACCATCATATGCCAGCCAGAGTATGCCTTCTCCCATTTGACCACTTTTTAGTGTGGTGACAGCATTTTGGCCTACCCCGTGTCTTAAATTTATTTGAGGATCTCACAGAGGAGGACGAGGGCTGTTATCAGCAAACCTGGTAACACCCGGACGCTCTGCCCCTTGATAGGTTGCTACCACTTTATTAAAAGGTGTGTGATCTTGGCTTTGATTTAACGCTAACTATATGCATAACACATGCAAGTCTAATGTCAAAAAAGTTTGATACGTTTTTGACATGGCGTCATGGTGAGCAACGCGTGCTCGTTTATTATTTTGATTTTTTAGAAAAAATAAAGGTGCCAAGTCATCGAGACTATCGCCAGTTTTCCCTGTGCGGTAATCTTTTTACCAGCCTTTCAAAATAATGTGAGTGCGTCGCATTAGATTCCTTAAGTGGGCGCCGTGCGTGTAATTTTACACGTAGTCTGCGATGCGTAGCTGATTTGGGAGAGTGATCAGCCACCTACGGGTATGTAAACGACCCTATCGATTTGACAGCAGTGAGGAATTTTGGGCAATGCGCGAAAGCGTGACCCAGCAAAATAGTGGGGCTGACGAAGGTTATGGCAACTGTAAAGGCCCAACGTTTTTGAAAAAAGTGATAATTAACTGATTGAGAAGCTATGGCCAATACATGTGCCAGCAGCCGCGGTAACACATGAGTAGCGAGCGTTATTCGTCTTAACTTAGCGTACAGCATGGCTAGACCGCCAAAATCCTAGGTACGCCAACGAGTTCGCGGGGTAACTAGGTTTGTAAAGGGTAAGAACTGTGATGGTGGCCCCCGGCCTAACAAACTAGTGATAAAATACTTTGAGTTCGTTATTTCGTTCGAATCAAAAGTAGGGGCCAAGCACATGTTTTAGTTGAACCATGAAGGTGCGGTTGGCGAGAGGGATTTGAGACCCCAGTAGTCCGCACAGTAAAATATGGGTGTTGCTTATAAGTAAGCTAACGCAATAACACCCCGCTTGGGTAGTACAGTCGCAAGGTTGAAACTTAACAGAATTGGCGGGGACTTTATCAAATGGTGGAGCATGTGGTTTAATGCGATAATCCACGCAAAACCTTACCAGCATCCTTTCTTTGCTTGTCAGCAGGCTTGCCTGCTGCGTGGGAACCCAGTAGGGTATCCTAGCTCAGATGTGGTATTGCATGGCTGTCGTCAGTCCGTGCTCTGAGGTGTGGGATTAACTTCTTAAAACGGACGCAACCCTTACGTACCATCGCAATGGTACGTCTAATTTACCCTTTAGTGGGTAAATTTTAAGAATAAGGCTGAAGTCAAGTCCTTATGGTCCATGTATGCTGGGCTACACACGTGCTACAAAGGTGCAATCAAAGGGAGGCAAAGGGTCAATCCTGAGCATGGCCCAAACGCGCACCCCAGTGCAGATTGTCTTCTGAAACTCGAAGGCATGAAGTAGAAATCATTAGTAATCGTGAATAATTATGTCACGGTGAATTAAAAGCTGAGTTCTGCACACACTGCCCATCACGCTCAGAGAGCTAACTACGCCTCGAGCTTGTCATTACAACACATAGCTATCACAGAGCTATTTCAGCAAGAACCAATTTGCAAAATGACAAGCAAATGCGCAGCTAGTTATCCGAGTGAAGTTGACACAAGGTACCGGTAGGGGAACCTGTCGGTGGAACAACCAGATCTATTTTTAAAACTTAGGCGCCACCTTGACGCCTGCACTTGCATAAGGTACCCTGTTCGGGTAATGTGGCCATTAGGCAGTTCAGCATTTCGATGTCTATTCTTTATATGATAGACTGCGCCATACATGACCTCTGCATCCTTACCGTTTCTTGGGTCTCTATTTACGTCACATTTGTGGCTGTGTGTTCTATGGTTAATGGGGTCAATGCTCTTTGCAACATTTTCAATGACCGTCAACGTAGGATCCGTGCCGGTACCTTAGAGCCCACTGAAATCGATTACTTTGTCCTTCGTCGCGGGGCAAAACTTGCTGCAATTATATCTTACTTTATACTTTTGTAATTTGTACTGTAAATTTTATTTGGCGCATCGCCAACCTTAGTGCGCACTTGCCTGAGGTGCGCAGGGGCGCACTAAGGTAGTCGGCCAGGCAACCAGATACTGCTTTGGTCTGCCCTATGGGTGACTTTTTTTCTTGACTGAAATTAATGCACATCTCAGCTAGGCGTTGGGCCCCCTTATACCCCAAATCTCGCGGCCCACTAATAGCAACATTAGGATGCCTGGCAGACCTGATCTTTTATCAGAAGGACGTGAGATTCAAGTCCGACATGAATCCACAGGTCGGCCACAGGGCACTTGACATATACTCAGATAGTTTGCTGGCCATTTTAGTGGGGGACAGCTCGCCCAAGAAGCTAAGCCGTCGAGCTAAAAAGAAGGCTGATGCCGCCCCACGAGTTTCATTTTATTTTGCAGACATACGTCGTGCCTGTAAAGCTCTGAAGGCTCTCGAGCTTGAGGTGGCCCTTTTGGACTCTCCACTTATTGGTCGGCCACATTTACCCAGTGGCTCCACTATACTATTTTTACTTGCATTGCGTAAGCTATTCTATACTGACCTCGTCCTCTTGGGTTTAGGTCTGCAGTGAGGGCGCGCTGCGTTGTTTTCCCAACTTTCGTATTACGCTGCACACAAATTTTTAACTGAGGGTGTGGAGGCTTTAAATTCAATAGAGTGGGTCGACGCGACGGCCCACCCAGTCGATATAATTGTTGACAAACATGACGCGGATATTGGCAGTGCCGCTGACACGGGTTTTTTAATCTGGGCCTCTCGAACGAACAAAAAGTTTAAGCCCAGCAAGGTGACCTTTGTGCGCATGGACCAGCGTTTTTTAAAAGCCTGAAGTTACGATCCTGAGCTGCCGGTTGAGTCTGATCCAGACTTCAGGCCCCTCCCAATAATAAAAAAGCCTGCTAACATAATAGCATTAGAGGTCTCACCAGTCAGTGCTAAAAATTACACTATGCGCTCTAGGCAGTTTTATCGTTCAGGTGTTTTTTGATGTTTGGCATTCACACTCATAACAATCCTTGGTAGCAACTTTTTATTTTATGGGTTCTCGGTAACATTTGCACATCTTTGGGTCCTACCACTGGTACTGGCTCTGCGCTTTGTCATTATTAAGATTTGGTACTTTTTACCACATCGTTTGAAGAACTTTATCCGTTACTGAGTTAACAGGATAAATCTGGCCTTTGTTAACTTTATATACGAACTTAGGGGGGTAGTTTAGTGGTAAAACATCGGTCTTCAAAACTGATAATGGGGGTTCGATCCCCCCCCCCCCTGTCAGGCTTCAACTAATGTTAAATTTTGCTGACTATAATAAGTGCTTCTAAGGCCTTAATACGTGTCGCAATATCAACTATGATCACAATATTTGGTTATCACCCGGGCCCCTTTGCTCACCCCGGCGCCTTCGACAGGTACCTCCCAAGGATTTTTGTTCGCATTCGCATTATCTACTCACTGTTAACTTACGACGTTTGTGTTCAAATTTTAAAAGCCCTTTTAAGGTGTTTTGTCGCTTTTTTAAGGTCAAACTCAGACAACATACTTTTTTTTATTTTTGGGATAAATGGGCTGGCTGCTTTGATAGGGCTTGAACTCCTGCTATTTGTTAATTTTTCACCCTTTTTACAGATAATTTTAGGTGAGCAGAGCAGCACGCAGCTTCTTTTGAGCTGAGTTAACTTTCATACATTTTTTTATCTTTTACTGATGGGCTTCGACTACTTTATAAGTAAAAATGACTACCTGACACTTCCTATTTTGGTAAGATTTTGACAGCGCAACTTCAGCATATTTTGACTTCTTGAGGCTTTCTTATTTGCTTGTTTCACTTACTTGCAGCTTAACTCCAGCCAAGAGTTATGGTGCGCCAAGGACACCATAGGGCTGTTTAAGCACAACCATTTTTCTTTCGAGGGTACCTTCTTAAAGCTAACTTCTCTTGCTATCGCCATTGTCGCAATCGAGGCCGTCATTTTCAAGTTAGAGTACACCGCCCTGCCAACACGCCTTCACTTAGCGGTTAACGTCACCATCATTTTTATATGTTTGGGTGAGCTGGCTGGTGCTTACTACCTTTTTCAGGCTACTTTCTCTACAATTTCGACCCTCAACGAGTACGTGTTGGAGGAAGTTTCCCTGGAGCTGGAGCGTGCGCGTATGACCCATTACTTCTTATGAGTTTGTACCATTGCTAAATTTTGACACCTTATTATGGTCGCAGGATCTTGGTTTGTCCTTGCACCCTCACTGTCCCCCGATAGGTACGGTCAGATAGGCACCCTTACGTTCTGTATTCAAAACATAGTTGCCATTTATGCACTAACTCTCCTAATGTTGGTCCCGTACTTAAAATACTTTGCACACCACAACTTGCAGCTTACGGCTTCAAGCTTTCAACTTAACAACATACTATTGGTGTTAAGGGGTGTCTTAGCTGTTTTAAGGAAACTCTTCCTTGTGTCTGTCTGCTATTAGCACATTAGTGTGTGTAACACTGCATTGTGTGCTGCCGAATTGAACACTTTTTCATTCTTTTATATTTATTTTTTTATTGGTACTTTTAATAGTGTTGATTTTAAAAAGGCGTAACTTTATCAGGGTTATTCTTTTTTTGTTCTGAAGTACCTTACTTTGTCTGCTGATTGGTCAAATTGTTGTAAGCCCAGTAATGTTTTTTTCAGATGTCGGCTTTGTTTGAACCCTGCTTAAGTAAGCTGGCAGCCTATTCTGCACGCTTTAAGAGTAACCATTCAGGCCATTTTTCGTGCCTGGTCATTAATTTGCTGGGTTAACGACTGCCGAGCTTACATTTTAAAAAAATATGCCTACACTATAAATCACAAAAGAATTGCCTTGAGTTACCTTTATTTATCTATTTGAACAGGTCTTTCTGGTGCCTTTTTAGCCACTATGATTAGGTTAGAGATGGCTTACCCGGGTAGCCCCTTTTTTTTGGGTGATTCTATAAGGTACCTGCAAGTAATAAGTGCCCATGGTCTGATAATGGTTTTTTTTGTTGTGGTGCCAATACTGTTTGGAGCGTTCGCTAATTTTTTAATTCCTTATCATATTGGATCGCGTGATGTCGCCTTCCCCCGTCTTAATAGCATTGGCTTCTGGATACAGCCAATGGGTTTCATACTGATCGCTAAAATAGCCTTCCTGCGCCCACAATACTGAGCATATCACGAGAAGCCCGCCTTTGTTTTTCCCATGCTAGAGAGGCTCGCCATTTACAATCCGATAAGCGCCTTTTATTACCTCATAGGCCTTAATGACTCCCTTCTAACCTTCGCCCCGGCCACTGCCCTTATCGTATGGCGTAGGCGTCAGAAGTCCGGTATCGAGGGCTTTGAGACGGATGGTGTCTTCACACCTATACGGATCTTTTTTTGAGAGCTCCTCAACAACCTTTCAAACAACCTTTGGCATGCTGCCGAGGGTGTAATAAGCGGTCGCAGGCACAAGACATTCGTTACAAAGTGCTCTAACCGCACATTGACAACTTCTGGCTGAACCTTCATAACACCTTTGTCTTCTCAATTTAAATTCACTGGTCTGGGCGCACAAGACGTATTACTTTTTAGTGTGGTTTTGGCCGGAGTAAGCACTACTATCTCATTCACAAATTTATTAATAACTCGTAGAACCCTGATATCCCCTGGGCTGCGCAACAGGCGAATATTGCTTCCATTTGTAACCATCTCTCTGCTTCTTACCCTGCGTATGCTGGCAATAGTTACCCCAATTCTGGGTGCTGCTGTGATCATGGTTTTACTCGACAGGCACTTTTCTACATCATTTTTTGATTTCACCTATGGTGGTGATCCTATTTTGTTTCAACATTTGTTTTGGTTTTTTGGTCACCCCGAAGTTTACATTCTCATAATACCAACCTTTGGTTTCACTAACATAATACTCCCATACAACACTACCAGACGCCTTTCGTCTAAACATCACATGGTGTGGGCTGTTTACGTTATGGCATACATGGGTTATGTCGTTTGAGGTCATCATATGTATTTAGTGGGACTTGATCACCGCAGTCGTAACATGTATAGTACCGTAACAATAATGATATCTTTACCAGCCACTATCAAGGTTGTCAATTGAACCCTCACATTGGCAAATAGTGCGGTAATCATTGACACTCCATTTTTGTTTACCTTGGCCTACATATTCTTCTTTTTAGTTGGTGGCTTTACCGGAATGTGACTTTCACATGTTGGCCTAAACATCTCGATGCACGATACTTTTTACGTGGTGGCGCATTTTCACCTAATGTTGGCTGGTGTCACCCTAACTGGTATATTTGCAGGAATATATTACTACTTTTACCAACTTTTTGGCACACACTACCACGTTCTTTTCAGCCATGTTCACCTCCTATACTACACATGCGGTGTGTGAGTTACGTTCTTACCACTTTTTTTCCTTGGTTTTGCCGGTTTGCCAAGGCGTGTGCATGATTTTCCGGCTATTTTTATGGGTTGACAGGGAATGGCTACCACTGGGCAATTTATAACGCTCATTGGCGTAGTTTACTTCCTGGCTACGATATTACTTTCACACTTAAATGATAAGCTTTTTATAGACAGCAGCCTAGGCTTTCAAAGGTGGCAAAAACGCATTCATTACTACCTTTACAAGGTAAAATGAAATCAGCAAAATGAGGAAGAGGCCGAGATTTTGCCTTACTTTGACAACCGCATGTTACTTCGTGAGCACGCCTTCAATGAATACGAAGTGTTTAGATTTAGGTCCAGGCTCTAACTTGCTCGGTATCACCTTGTTTATATTAGGCTGGCCTATTATGTTATTCTATAATATTGTGCTTATGCTGGTGGCAACTCTGCTAATCGCCAGCATCACCCTTTTTGAGCGTAAGCTCCTGGCCCTACTTCAACGTCGTGTCGGGCCCGCATTTGTTGGTTACAAAGGGAGGTTACAGTACCTAGCTGACGCCCTCAAGCTATTGATGAAGAACACTGTTATACCACACGAGGCGAACAGTTTTTGATTTGTATTTGCCCCAGCCCTTGCCGGTGCTTTGTGCTATTCATTCTGGGTAAACTCAGTTTGAGGCCCGAGTTTAAGTATACTCGACATAGAGTACAACGTAGTCTATGCTAGCCTCCTCTCTGTGCTTTTTGGCCTTTGTTTGATGGGTGCGGGTTACTTTAGTCATAACAAGTACGCAGCGATATCAGCTATCAGGTCAGGTCTACTTATGGTGAATCTAGAGATACTCCTGGGCTTGTTGCTGTTAAATGTAGTTATGTTCGGCGAGTCATTCACCTTTAGCGCATACGTTGTTTATCAGGAGTGTTTTTGAATTGGTTGCGCCTTTGTCAATATGGGTGCGGCCATTTTGATTACATTTTTGTTAGAGGTCGGGCGCACCCCCTTTGATCTGGCTGAGGCTGAGTCTGAGCTGGTTGCCGGGTACAGTGTGGAGTTTGGGGGCTTTTACTTTGCTTTATTTTACTTAGGGGAGTATTTCCATTTATTCTTTTTTTCCTTAGTAATTAGTACCCTATTCTTTGGAGGTTGGGAGTGGCCAGCCTGACTCACGTTTTTGACCGGACGGTACCTAATCATATGGTAAAGTTTGGCACACGTGTGTCTGTATTATTGTGGGTTACCTGTCGGAAATCCTCTCGTGGTATCCTTGACTTGGTTTTCATCATATCAACATTTTTTATCAATTTTTTTGGTTTTTGTTCTTTTCTTTTTTTATGGAGGTTAGCAACCCCCTGCTAGGTTGATTGTACCTAATATGTATAACTACAGTGTGATGCACAATACTGGCGCAATTTAACTTAGAGGTCTTGGCTGCCTTCTTAGTTGTCATTGAGCTTACTGCCGCCCTAGCTGCTATTTTATATCTCCTGTTTTTGAATTATGAGTTACGCAACCTCCCAAGCAGGAAGACTACATTACTTTACTGGGCCTCAGGCTTTTTCTTTATTTTTTATTTTGTTAGTGCCGAGGTAAAAAGGGCCTCCTTTTACGACCTTGGCTTGGCATTTTTTAGTGACGACTATTTTCAAGTTTCAATAGCAATGGCCCACAGTGACGTGTCAGGCCTCTCCATAATGTATTACAGCACTGGTGCGATGTTTCTTCTAATGTTTGCAGCTATACTATTCTTTGCCACCATCTTGTGTGTGTCTATTTTTTATACTTGCAAGGTTAATAATTACCGCACACTCGACGAGGCTAAGGCAGCATTTAGTCTACGTAGGGCCATTCATTTTGAGTCCTTCAAACGTCAGCAGGACCTGACGCATCAAAACGACCGCCACTCGGCAACACGATTTGTCGACTCCAGTAAGCCGACGAATGTTACAGAAGAGGAGTCTGGTGACGATAAGCGATAGTTGCGGTGCCCGACTTGGTCGTGTTTTTCATGTTTATAGGGGGTCGCGTCACCCCATAGCCAAGGCTGGTGATTTTGTTAAACTCTCAGTCCGACGGGTGGCCCCATTAAGCAAGATTCGCCGTGGTTACAAGTCCAAAGCAGTAGTAATACGTACAAGGGCAAAGGTTCAAAAATCGGACGGTAGCCATATTCGTTTTTCTGAGAATAGTGTTGTGTTACTAAAAAAGAGGATGACGCCTCGTGGAAAAGAGCTTGTCGGGCCCGTTATATTTGGAATGCGTAGACATAAGTTTACATCTACATTTTTGGGGATAGCGTAAGCTAGCAGGGTTAAAAGTTGTTATTTTCCCCCCCCTTTGTTGGGTGTAGTTCACGCGAACATGGTCCAGTCATACATCACTCTCAATATTTTGTTGGGTTTGGTAAGTTTATTATTGACATTAGGGGCTGCAATTTATGCTGGTTCTAACAAACTTATGGGTGGGCACGTGTCACCTGCTTACATGGTAGTTACAAACTGCCTCTTGTGCCTTAACATACTTACTCAAGGCCTGGTGTCCCTGCTTACCTCGTTATTTCTTATGTGGTCTTATTCTAACAAACGTAGGGTTTCTGGTGGTGATATACTTTTTATGACAACAGACATCAGATTTTTTAACTTTCAGGGGCACCTGTCTATTGATTTGTTTGGCTCTCTCATAATCTGCCTTGCATTCTTTGTAGGTCTTATATCACTACTGGTTAGTGACACCAGGGTAAAGGCTGAGTCAACAAAACTCTTCGTTTACTTTCAGCTTTTCACTATTATAGTAATGGGGTTTGTCATGTTGCAGGACGTTTATACCCTTTTTATATTTTATGAGCTTTTACTCCTCCCGTCATTTTTGTTTGTTTTATTTGGCAGTTACACAAACAAGTCAGTTCAAGCTTCACTCTATTTTGTCATATGAACCCAGATCGGGTCCTTTTTGGTCTTGGTTGGCGTCGTATACCTTGTGAACCTTGTTGGTTCAAGCGACCTATTTGCTATTCGGCGTTTTAAATTTAAACACAATGAAATCTGGGCTCTGTACACTTTGTTCTTTGTTGGCTTCGGTATCAAAGTTCCGATCTGGCCGTTTCATTACTGGCTGACAAAAACCCATGTAGAGGCCCCAAGCGGCTTTTCAATTTATCTAAGTGGTTTCCTTGTTAAAACTGCCCTTTATGGGTTTTTTAAAATCACCAACTTGTTTTCGTACGAGGGTAGCACGCTAGCTTTTGCCGTAATAGCTGTTGTGGGTGTGGTAGACGCTTCATTAAAATTATGGGGGCAGAGTGACCTGAAAAAAATAGTTGCCTACTGCACAGTACAGGAGATGAACTTAATATTTTTACTCTTTTTGCTTGGTGACGTCAATGCTACGACATGTGGCGCGATATTCAGTATTGCACATGCGTTCCTATCTACTCTAATGTTTTTCTTAGTTGACTGCATATATCGCAGGTTTCATACACGGTCTGTTTTTGCAGTGCATGGGCTGCTTCAGCAAACACCGAACCTGGCCATGGCCATATTTTTAATGTGTGTACTTTATGCCGGTTTGCCGGGTACATTAAAGTTTACTTGCGAGGTCAGCCTGCTGATCACCTTGGGTGAGGGGGGCTTAGTGCCGGTTCTAATCATACTATTTTTTGCTAACTTCCTTGGCCTTATAGGATTTAGCAAAAATTGATTTAATGTGATATTTGGCCTCCCATCTAAAGAGTTAGACCGCCCCGTATTAGACTTATCACTTAAAGAGGCCCTAATAATTTTTTTAGTCGTTACATGCTTTATTCTTACTAATGGCTTATCTATGCTAGCCATTTAGTGAATGGAGGGCGCAGTGTGTTAGTTAAAGTGTTGCAACTTGTCGACATTGCCGACATTACTGGGTACCAACTCTTCAACTCTAAGGTTCCACAAAATTTAAATAGGGGAGTGCACAGTGCTAACTTGTCCATAATTAAAAATCTTGCCAAGGACAGGCAGTGCTTTTTTTTATGACACTCTAGCGAGCATATGCGTTTTTTATTGGTAGACAAACAACGTAAAAGGGTCAATTTCAAACTCTGGTGCATTGCTATTTATAATAACTCAGCTGTTAGAATGTGACTGGCCGCAGCTGACTTGTTGTACACGTCCATTCAGCAGTCCAGTCGTGTTCTTTTTATCGGTGAGCCAAACATGTATGGGTACACCGAGCTTACTCGATTAAATTTCGTCAGTAACCCAGGCGTTAGTCCTTACGCCCTACTAAACTTTGGTGACGTAACTTACCATAGGCGGAGGGCAGGTCAGGCAGTGGTCACCCCCTCTGACACGCCAAGTTCAAAGATGTTTTATTTAGTTGTTGTCTGCCTAAAAAATTTGAGACATGTCTACCCCTGATCTGTTGAGGAGCTGTCTAACATGTCTATGGGTATTTCAGACATGTATTCAAGCCCCCTTATGTTTACTTACCCATTGCCGATACTTGGCTCCTTTGAATCCTCAGTAGACTCAATCATCAGTATCTCTGCAGCGGCACACTACAGTGCCGCTAAGCTTAACGTCTAGGTGGATCATCTCTTCGCCATCACTCGTAAATTTTGTTCTTTTATGCAGAGCGGTATGTATTTAGACTACGTAGTGAAGAAACTGGCTGAGATTTTTGTTAAGAATTTTTTGGTACTTGGCGCTGTTTTTTTTGGTGAGAAGTTTATTGTTGAATTTTTATCTCGTAGGGTTTTTGAGAAATTTGTCACAAAAGTTAGCATGTGATATATAAATAACTCATACACACAGTCTGATTTTTATCACACAATTGTATGCATTTTTATGACTGTGCTTCTTGCAGTAGAGGTGTGACTGTTAATTTAGTAAGACACTGGTCTTACGCCCAATTGGGCGTTATTTTGTTTGACTCTCATTATGTGGAGTCCATTATTATGCTGGCAAGCGACACAATTTTTAAGCCACTTTACTGTGCCGTCCCCTCATTTGACCCATTTTCAATTTTGGGTACATGGTCGGAGCACGATAACGTTTTTGTGGGGGGTACTGGGGCTTTATGGGACACCTTTGACTGGGCCTGTATTACCTACCCTGAGCTGCAATTGTTTTTAGCTTTGCTTTTTGACACATTAAATGCAGGTGCTTCCACAGTAGCCAATGTCGGCCTAAACTCTTCTATTTGGGGGGTGGGGCTGCAGGCTCACCCAAATTTACTTTTAGACCATGTTGAACTTATCCTTGTTGAGGCCGCGTCCACCTCACACTGGGCATCAAGTTACGGGTCAGCTTTCACCCCCGCCCTGTTGTCTGGCTCAGCACAGGCTAGCCCCTCGTTTACAATGTTTTTATTTACAAAGCTAATAGTCGTTGCCTCCTTAATGGCACTATTTTTTATGCTTACTTGCACCTTTACTGGCCTGGGCGGTAAGTCAGAGTGGTCCGCAGACGTGGAACACGTCGTCAGCGGATTATCTGTTGAGGTCGAGAAGGAGCTCTTTTCAGTGGATGACGCTCTGCACCTATTGATTTTGCTCTGTGTTCTTCTTAGCGGGTACTTTGGTGCCTTGTCATTTGGTGCCCTGTTTCAACACTATGAGGTATCCGTATTTTTAGCAATATTACCTCTTTTGTTCGTTTCACTGGTTGGCATACCTTTGAACCTAATTTTTGATTTTGGGTTGTTCTTTCTGACTTACCTAAGGGGGGCTTCCTCGTCTAAACTCATCTTGTTTGAGTTGGCCCTGGACTATATAGGAGTGGCGGCCTTCTTTATTAGACTTTCTGTTCAATTCGTGCGCCTTCTCATTATGTTTGTAATTTACTTCATGATGCATGAAGGTGTCATGACGTACCAGATTACTAATAATTTTATACTTTTTTCAGGTAACGGGTACTCAAATGTTTTTCATAGCCTTTGGAGCAAGACTGGTTTGAGTTATTTCCTTTTCACATCTGTTCCAATGCATATGGGTTACTGAGTTTTTGATACTGCGCACACTATTGGTGTGATTACCATGCAAATAGCCGCATTTGGTACCATCGCACTTTGGTTGTTTTTAATATTTTACAGTTTTTTTGTCTTTGAGCGCCATGAGCTGCACTTTAAAAACCTTCGCATTAGGCACAGGCACAGGTACAGACTACCCGCTTAGTGCCGGCCAACCTTATTATTAGGTGCCGAGCCCCCTGACTGCCCTGTTTATATTAGGCTATTTTGGTACTAGGTAGGCGTTAAGGGGATACCTATGGGTGCTAACGGGCGCGTAAGTTGCCTACGAAAACTGTGCTTTAGGCGGCATTCTTAAATAGCCAATGATTCACAGGTTCGCCCACTTTTTGACGAAGCGAAACATCGTAGTAGTCAAAGAGATTAAAATCAATTGAGAGGGCCTAGTAGCGGTGAGCGAACGGCCTCAGCCTTATGAGTCTGCACCCCCAATAAAATGTTTTGGAAAACTCAGCCAAAGAAGGTGAGAGCCCTGTATTTTGGGTGGTCCTCATTCTGGTCCGTCACAGCTTAAAAACTAACCCTGAGGTGTTAGTTGGGGTGATGCTGTGGAGGAGTGACAAAGTATGGCGCACTATCACTGTGTGCCAGACGATTGTTTTCAAGAACAAAGGCTTATTGGTTAGCACCTTGATAGCGAAGAGTATCGCGAGAGAAAGGTGAAAAGAACTTTTTAAAAGGCTTAAAAGATCTTGAAACTTAACGCTGATAGCAGTTAGGGCGGTATTAGTCCTAACGTACCTTTTGTATAATGGGCCAGCAAGTTTATTTGTGTAGCGAGCTTTCAAAGAAAGAAGGCGTATCGCAAGAGTCATAGTTACATAAATAAGACCCGAAGCCGAGTGACCTACCCATTACCAGGCAAAAGGCCGAACTCGTGGGTGTTGCAAAACCCTGAGATGAGTGGTGGGTAGGGGTGAAAGGCTTATCAAACTCGGTGATAGCTGGTTTTCCGTGAAACCTATTTACGTAGGGTGGCTGCTTTTTACTGATGACAGTGTAAAACATTGTCTAAGGGGGGTAGTGTAATCTTTTTGATTAACCGGCTTGGGTGAGTCTTAAAGAACCTGCTAATACCCACAGTTAAGCGCAGCTAATCGGACTGTCGGCGCTAAGGTCGGCAGTCGAGAGGGAAACAGCCCAGAGTGAATGCTAAAGTTTACAAAGGTCACAAAGTTTAAGAAGCTTAGTCATAAAACCCCCAGAAGGTGGGCTTGGAATCAGCCACCCTCTAAAGAAAGCGTAAAAGCTCATTGGTGGGTTGGGCCTTCGTGTATAAGTGGCCGGATGACGAGGTTTCATAAATTAAAAAGATTAGTGACCTACTGAAGCACCACGCCCCAATGGGGCGGTAACGGAACGTTCTGTACGCCGTTGAAGGCACACTGGGAAGTGGGTTGGAGGTATCAGAATCGATAATGCTGGCATGAGTAATAGATGTGGTGTGCAAATCACCACCGTCTAATGCCCAAGGGTTACCCTGTTATGATCATCTTACAGGGTGTGAGTCGCTTTCTAACCCTACGACTATAGTCTATGGGGATGAAGTCGTGCTTAACGCTGCAAAGGAGGGACCAGTGTATGCCTAAGACACACTGGTTTGTGACTTTGCGGCCAGGAAAAATGCACGAACTGAGCGTACCAACTCTAACGCAAGTGGGCTGGCTGAGTAAGCTAAGACGAAGGAGTGAATAGCATTGAAGGAACTCGGCAAATTGACCCTGTAACTTCGGGATAAAGGGGGTTGTAAAAATGACAACGAAAGAGGGGGCGGCGACTGTTTAATAAAAACATAAGATTTTGCTAACTCGAAAGAGGTTGCATAAAATCTGACACCTGCCCGGTGCTGCAAAGTGAAAGGTGGGCCGTAGCACGCGGCAAACCTCAAACTCCAGTAAACGGCGGCCATAACCTTGATGGTCCTAAGGTAGCGAAATTCCTTGTCGGGTAAGTTCCGTCCCGCACGAATGGTGTAACGACCGCCCCGCTGTCTCCAATGCTATCTCTATGAAATTGAATTTGCTGTGAAGATGCAGCACAACACAGCTAGACGGAAAGACCCTATGCACCTTTACTGAGGCCATTTGTTAGCACCTGCTTAGTCTGTTTTCATGTAGGAGGGTGCCTTTGCACCCGTCAGTGAGAGACTACTGCAGGTTGAGTGGGGGCTAGGCAGTCGTGAGAACACGGATGACTAGTGAGCTTATGGTTGTTAGTTTGACTGGGGCGGTTTCCTCCTAAAGGGTAGCGGAGGAGTGCATACGGTTATGCATTGCCAGCCTGTTAAGGCTGGTATTAAACTTCTAATAAGATGCATAGCCTGATTGGCGTACCTACAAGTATGCCAAGGGCATTGTGTGCCTGCTATAGTGACCCGACAGCATAGTTTTTGATAAGGCTGTCGTTCAACGGATAAAAGGTACGCTAGGGATAACAGGCTGATGAGCTCCGAAAGTCCCTATTAAAGAGCTCGTTTGGCACCTCGATGTCGGCTCATCGCATCCTGGCGGTGCACAATCTGCCAAGGGTTTGGCTGTTCGCCAATTAAAGCGGTACGTGAGCTGGGTTTAGAACGTCGTGAGACAGTTTGGTCCCTATCTGCTGTGTTAAAAAGAGGGGTACGGGCAATCAACGCCAGTACGAGAGGACCGAGTAGAACTAGCCTATGGTATATCGTTTATCCTCTAAGGGGGTATTGACGAAATGCTACGCTAGAAGCGCAAACTTTTTGTTTACAAGCAAAAAATTTCAATTAAGATTGGAAGCGCCGCCCGATCACCCCTCTAATAGCGTACTGATAGACCATCAGTTTTATGACTTCACAGTGGTGAGCGCCCCAAAGGGTGGAGCCATGTGTGGTCATTATGCTAAGTACCATTATTTTTTTTGGGGTGGTGGCTGAGTGGTTAAAGCGATAGACTGTAAATCTATTGGTATTACCGTCGTTGGTTCGAATCCAACCCACCTCATTTAATTTTTTTTAATTTTTTTTAATTCAACATTAGACCCGATTGTTACCATGTTTATATTAGGCTATTGTGGTACTAAGTAGGCGTTAAGGGGATACCTATGGGTGCTAACGGGCGCGTAAGTTGCCTACGAAAACTGTGCTTTAGGCGGCATTCTTAAATAGCCCATGATTCACAGGTTCGCCCACTTTTTGACGAAGCGAAACATCGTAGTAGTCAAAGAGATTAAAATCAATTGAGAGGGCCTAGTAGCGGTGAGCGAACGGCCTCAGCCTTATGAGTCTGCACCCCCAATAAAATGTTTTGGAAAACTCAGCCAAAGAAGGTGAGAGCCCTGTATTTTGGGTGGTCCTCATTCTGGTCCGTCACAGCTTAAAAACTAACCCTGAGGTGTTAGTTGGGGTGATGCTGTGGAGGAGTGACAAAGTATGGCGCACTATCACTGTGTGCCAGACGATTGTTTTCAAGAACAAAGGCTTATTGGTTAGCACCTTGATAGCGAAGAGTATCGCGAGAGAAAGGTGAAAAGAACTTTTTAAAAGGCTTAAAAGATCTTGAAACTTAACGCTGATAGCAGTTAGGGCGGTATTAGTCCTAACGTACCTTTTGTATAATGGGCCAGCAAGTTTATTTGTGTAGCGAGCTTTCAAAGAAAGAAGGCGTATCGCAAGAGTCATAGTTACATAAATAAGACCCGAAGCCGAGTGACCTACCCATTACCAGGCAAAAGGCCGAACTCGTGGGTGTTGCAAAACCCTGAGATGAGTGGTGGGTAGGGGTGAAAGGCTTATCAAACTCGGTGATAGCTGGTTTTCCGTGAAACCTATTTACGTAGGGTGGCTGCTTTTTACTGATGACAGTGTAAAACATTGTCTAAGGGGGGTAGTGTAATCTTTTTGATTAACCGGCTTGGGTGAGTCTTAAAGAACCTGCTAATACCCACAGTTAAGCGCAGCTAATCGGACTGTCGGCGCTAAGGTCGGCAGTCGAGAGGGAAACAGCCCAGAGTGAATGCTAAAGTTTACAAAGGTCACAAAGTTTAAGAAGCTTAGTCATAAAACCCCCAGAAGGTGGGCTTGGAATCAGCCACCCTCTAAAGAAAGCGTAAAAGCTCATTGGTGGGTTGGGCCTTCGTGTATAAGTGGCCGGATGACGAGGTTTCATAAATTAAAAAGATTAGTGACCTACTGAAGCACCACGCCCCAATGGGGCGGTAACGGAACGTTCTGTACGCCGTTGAAGGCACACTGGGAAGTGGGTTGGAGGTATCAGAATCGATAATGCTGGCATGAGTAATAGATGTGGTGTGCAAATCACCACCGTCTAATGCCCAAGGGTTACCCTGTTATGATCATCTTACAGGGTGTGAGTCGCTTTCTAACCCTACGACTATAGTCTATGGGGATGAAGTCGTGCTTAACGCTGCAAAGGAGGGACCAGTGTATGCCTAAGACACACTGGTTTGTGACTTTGCGGCCAGGAAAAATGCACGAACTGAGCGTACCAACTCTAACGCAAGTGGGCTGGCTGAGTAAGCTAAGACGAAGGAGTGAATAGCATTGAAGGAACTCGGCAAATTGACCCTGTAACTTCGGGATAAAGGGGGTTGTAAAAATGACAACGAAAGAGGGGGCGGCGACTGTTTAATAAAAACATAAGATTTTGCTAACTCGAAAGAGGTTGCATAAAATCTGACACCTGCCCGGTGCTGCAAAGTGAAAGGTGGGCCGTAGCACGCGGCAAACCTCAAACTCCAGTAAACGGCGGCCATAACCTTGATGGTCCTAAGGTAGCGAAATTCCTTGTCGGGTAAGTTCCGTCCCGCACGAATGGTGTAACGACCGCCCCGCTGTCTCCAATGCTATCTCTATGAAATTGAATTTGCTGTGAAGATGCAGCACAACACAGCTAGACGGAAAGACCCTATGCACCTTTACTGAGGCCATTTGTTAGCACCTGCTTAGTCTGTTTTCATGTAGGAGGGTGCCTTTGCACCCGTCAGTGAGAGACTACTGCAGGTTGAGTGGGGGCTAGGCAGTCGTGAGAACACGGATGACTAGTGAGCTTATGGTTGTTAGTTTGACTGGGGCGGTTTCCTCCTAAAGGGTAGCGGAGGAGTGCATACGGTTATGCATTGCCAGCCTGTTAAGGCTGGTATTAAACTTCTAATAAGATGCATAGCCTGATTGGCGTACCTACAAGTATGCCAAGGGCATTGTGTGCCTGCTATAGTGACCCGACAGCATAGTTTTTGATAAGGCTGTCGTTCAACGGATAAAAGGTACGCTAGGGATAACAGGCTGATGAGCTCCGAAAGTCCCTATTAAAGAGCTCGTTTGGCACCTCGATGTCGGCTCATCGCATCCTGGCGGTGCACAATCTGCCAAGGGTTTGGCTGTTCGCCAATTAAAGCGGTACGTGAGCTGGGTTTAGAACGTCGTGAGACAGTTTGGTCCCTATCTGCTGTGTTAAAAAGAGGGGTACGGGCAATCAACGCCAGTACGAGAGGACCGAGTAGAACTAGCCTATGGTATATCGTTTATCCTCTAAGGGGGTATTGACGAAATGCTACGCTAGAAGCGCAAACTTTTTGTTTACAAGCAAAAAATTTCAATTAAGATTGGAAGCGCCGCCCGATCACCCCTCTAATAGCGTACTGATAGACCATCAGTTTTATGACTTCACAATGGTGAGCGCCCCAAAGGGTGGAGCCATGTGTGGTCATTATGCTAAGTACCATTATTTTTTTTTGGGGGGCTTTAGCAGTGCTAACCAGGTTAGGGCACTGACATGCCGAGGGCATGGTAGCCCCCCCTAAAAAATACATTAACTTTTTAAACGATTCTTACCCAATTGCATGGCCTGACACCCTTAGAGCTTGGTCATCCTTGGTGCCTTTAACTGAGCCGGCCCCTGCGTCAAATAGCTGCCTGGACGGTTCCAGCCTGGGTTCATAGCCCAGTACCTTTGGGGTTCGACTCCCCTTGGCGGCTTCAACTGCCCCCCCTGGGTTAAATACCTGTATGGGGGGACTGGGAGCCTGGGG
>Ga0209067_10000213_pt1 | contig 40052 bp, 44 predicted proteins | sample ColStrG_CSR_2013_FD_187199 | JGI IMG/M metagenome (GOLD analysis project Ga0209067, IMG submission 187199) | Freshwater sediment microbial communities in response to fracking from Pennsylvania, USA - Cold Stream Run_MetaG_CSR_2013 (SPAdes)... | ecosystem: Environmental > Aquatic > Freshwater >... | reverse complement strand
GGTTTATTATTTTTTTCGCTGAGTTTATTTACTTAAATAGCAGCGCCGCCTTATTTCTTTTAATGACAACACTTCGTCAACACATTAACTCGCCATGAACCGAAGAGGCAAATGATTCAAATAGAGTCGAGATTGATTATTATAAACGTTAACAGTGAATAACTAGCTTAGATTTAATCGACACGGAATTATTTACTGATAATGAATTAACGTGATAACAGCGTAATGCAGAGGGTTATCTTATAGAGAATATCCTGCCCAGCCTGTAAAGCCTGAGCACGACGATATAATCAGTAAGGCAGTTGCTTAAGAATAGCAGTACGCTCTTTATCGATGCGGATAACACAGAGGTTGGTCGCCACAGCATTCGCATTGCTGCCTTCTTCGACGGCGAAGGCTTCCAGCCTGCACTGACCATCACGATACTTCAGCCAGTTGCGTTGGGTATCCACCAGAGTAGCGACATAGTCGTCAGCCAGTTTTTTCTGCGTGCCGTACATCTGCACAATACGTTTTTTAGCCGTCTGGTACACTTTGTTCAGGTCATCTTCCGCTAGCTTCTTCTGCTGAACAGTACACTGGAACAGCGCACCGTCTGAAGGCTGTTTTGCACAGGGACTTTCAGCGAGCGCTGAAGCACTCATGGAAATAGAAAAAGCGATCAAAGCCACTTCATAGATTTTATTCATTCTTTGCTCAGCAATTTTTGCTATCAATGATAGGGAATCAACTTCAATTTTTTGATTCTTTGCTCGTTAAGCTCAGAAGTGCACACACTAATATTAGCGTTACTTAAATCACTTCCTTTATCTGCAGCATACGAAGCCAGTTTACAGTCATTATCCCGGTACTTCAGCCAGGCTCGTTGAGCTTCAGTCAACGTATCCATATATTGTCTTGACTCTTTACCATCACCCTTAAAGAGCGTTTCAACTCTGATCTTAGCGAGTTTATATTCTTTATTTAAATCAAGCTCAGTTTCGTTTTTGTTTTTTTGGGCACAGGAATAAACTTCCTGATCGTTATTACCGATTGAACAATCACTCATTGCGTGGACGGGAAAAACATAAACAGCTGTAATACACAAAAATAAAGACAAACAAGATCTCATTAAAATTCTCACCTGTGCTATCTCCTATCCCTGAGTACAAGCCCTGAGTACAAGCGCACGCTCAATAACATCGGATTTATATATGCTTCTCTATTTCATTACCCCAACATCCTGAGCAATAACCTTACCCTTGAATGTCACGATATAATCCCAAAGACTCTCGCCCTTCTGGTCTGGATAAAATGAATAACCATATTGACCGTTAGCGAAGCGATAGCCCCTGAAGTCGCAGACGTCAGGGCAATTGGTATTGATCGTTTCACCTTTAAGAACTATCGATGAATTATCTTTTACTTTTGTTGACTTAAGCGAAACGTTATCACAACTGACGTTACCTTCCTCACAGTCATAGGTAATATCCGCTCTGAATTTTTTTCCTTCGAAGTGTGAAACCGACTTAGCCAAAGACAATAAAGGCAGACTCATTAGCACTATGATAATAAAACCAATGACTTTTTTCATTATGTGGAAATTTCCTTGCAGGAGTCACTGTCCTGCTTAACGTCAGGTGTAATGAGCGATTCCATTTAACTAAACATATCTCCTTTGATAATTCACTGCTGATGTTTAACGCTGTAATATCCTTCGAGCTCTACCAAAAAGAAAATTACTTTTTGTATTTATTATAGAGAGCCTCAGCATCCTGGCTTTGCGAAAGTAATGTGCATTTCATCATATTGAAGCTTCCTTTGACTGAGCCGGTCAGATCCATCTTCAAATACGCATTGATTAATTTATCGCCATCACTGAAGGCTTCAACAGGGAGATGGCTTACCTCTAACCAGGCTGACGCACTTTTGAAGGCATCATCGCTGAAAGCCTTGTCAGTGGCAGCTTTACCTGCACAGCGGTTCAGAAGCCAGTTGCTGAAAATCTGCGGTTGCTTAAAGGAGTCTGGCGCCGGAGGCGTTATCGCCAGCACTGCAGGAGATAGCGTCAGAGCGAATAATATCAGGACTTTTTTCATTTCAGTATCCACAGGGAGGCAGCATCAGGGACACACTGCCATATTCTGCGCATTCAGGAAGTGACAGGTATCAGAACACATATTGCTTTTTCAGGGTGTCACATGCACTCGGATATTACTGAAGCCATCTCCGTGACCATAGTTAAGCACATATTAGTTATAAAAATGACGCCAGATAATAAAACCTAAACCTCCGCCAATCATCATTACCGCAGTCACCATATTTAAAGTATGAAGACGTATTAGCCAGCCTATTTCTTTTTCAGGTAACGATTGAATAAAATTATAAGTTTCCTGGCTAACGCTCTCCTTACCTCTATGCTGAAGTTTCACACCTTTATATAATCGTGCAAACCAGGAAATTTTTACAGGATGGAACGATGGACTGAAAAAGGAGCCAACCTGAGTGCTGAAATCAAGATCCAATCTTCTTTACGAAACTCGCTAATTAATGATTCATTGTTTTGAATATTTTTTTCTGAATATTATGTAGCCTACAATTTTCAAAACAATCGAACTCAGAAAAGACATCACTGACACAGCAATCAAAATGCAAGGCCAGGTCATAAAGTCTTATCCATAGCTTCAGTTAAAGACATAAACAAAAATAGCCATAAAAACAGCCCAGACAACTGTCAGAAAAAAAGTAAGCTGGTAAAGATAGAGCGTCTTTTCCATCCACACTATTTTATCTTTAGGTTGTTTTTGTACAAATTCATAGGCCTTAATGCTGACATTTTCAGATTTAGAAAAGCGCATTTTCCGCCCTTTCCTGAGATTCATGAAAAAGGCTAACTTCTGATAATTAGCATAGAACCCCAAATGATTTGCAACTTTCGTGGTTAAGTCTAATTGCAAGCCAGCATTTTGATAAAGATCGATAAAATCCTGATACGCTTTTCGATTAACTCTAAAGAACCACGCAGCATAGACATGCAGAAGAATGACCAAAACAGATAAAATCAAACTGCCATACATAAAAAAATCATACGAACTCATAAAATCTTATCCATTAAAATGCCTGCCCCTTTTTCACCCAGCTTAGCAGCACCAAAACCCCCTGCAGCGGATCCGACTATTCCACAAGCTAACGCACCTATGCCTCCGGTTGCAACACCCAGTGCTACGCAGGCGGAAGTTGCGATTGCACCCGCCGCCGCGCCGCCCAGGATACCTGCAGTCGTGCTTGCTGCAAACTGAGAATACCCTTTCACCGCTACTTTAGAACATTCATCTTCTCTTTCAGTGGTACAGCTGTGATAAACCTCATTCGTTGTATTCACAACACTAAATCCTATCGAAACCCATCCACCCATTTTCATAAATTTCGCTGCTTTGGCTGCACTATCTACATAGGTCGAATAACCGCGTATTACTCCTGTGCCAGCAGTTTGCCAGTCATGGATAATAGAGGAGCTGGAAAGGTTTAAAGCATGCTTAATCTTTTCATAGGGGCGCAAATTCAACATAAATCGGGATAAACGATTCAGTAATACTTCAAGTTCACCAAACAGGCGTTTCCGCTCGACAAAAAACTGCTGCCCGAACAATGTTCCTGACGTCAGATATTGGTTACGGTAGGCATTCTCAATAGCGACAAGTTTCTTGCCAATTTCATTGAAATAGCGCTCTCCCGCATCGCCGATGATACCTGATGCTTTATCCATAAAATTGGTAATAGCAGCAATGGAAGCATAATGGCGGTTGAAGAAATCAGCCTCATCAACGGTCAGATGAGTGACACTATTATTGGTTCTGGATTTAGCCTCTTCCAGCGTGCGCATGGCTGCCGGGTGATTATTACCATTCGGATCGGCAACGATTAAAATCTGGCCGGGTTTAGCCCATGCAACATCAGCATTTAATTGCAAAAAATAGTTCGCGGCAGACATATTGCGCGTGCCATAAAGCCACATTGCCTGCTCAGTCAGTCTTCCTGGACGCTGAACAACACAAAATCCCGGCTCAATTGAATTTTTCTCTGCCATAACAACCTCCTTTTGCAATTAAATGTTCGAAACGTATAATTGCTACCACCTCTAATCCATTGAATTTCAATGAATATACGCCCCCTTTTCGGAGGCGTATTTTATTACGCTTCTTTATTGCCTTTGATGTCCCAGCCGGCGCTGCTTTCTGCGCCTTTGCCGCCGGAAGAACTCTGCTCCCAGTACTGCTGCTTCACTTTGGATGCCTGGAAGGAGTAGGTCATTCCCAGAGTATCGCCGTTGTCGGAGCCATTGTAATTCACAGCGGTCACCAGAACGTCTTCCAGGGTGATGCGCGCATACTCAACCTGTGAACCGCCCGCTTTACAGATAGAGAGTTCAACTTTAGTGAGATGCTTACCGCTTGCGCAGTTCTTCAGCAGCGCCGTAGTGGATTTGTCGATCAGTGCATTCACGTGCAGGTCGTTGAAGTTAACTTTACCCGCACCGCCGCCGCCGCCCACAGACATGTTGCCTGGCTGAGAAGCACCCCATGAGAAAGAGGTAATATCAGTCCAGCCAGTGTGGTTTGAGTCTTTTGACTCGCCGGTGACTCCGTCGACCTTCATAAACATATCAATAGCCATTATCTTTCACTCTTTATTGGTTGAGATTATTGCTTTCAAAAAAAGCAAGGATATGGCAAAAAGAAAAGCATGGGGCTGAATAAAACAGTCCATATTTTACCTTTGCCTTGCTTCTGAAATATCGTGCTTAACGATATTTCAGACTTCTTGCTGCCCGTTTTTAAATCGGACAAAGACTTTTACTTAACGCTTATTCATAGCGGAACTTAGTATGCAAAAACGATGACCTTCGATTTGTCTGAGATTGCAGGTCATCATTCCATAGACAGCAATCTGACGAAAAGTTTATAGTAGCGGGGGAGTTTCAATAGCTCAAAAAAGGAATGAGCATGAAAAAAACCATCTCAACTTTTCTGGCCGTAATATTTTCACTACTTTCACTTTATGCGATCGTCGATATTATCGAGTCTATATACCTTATCTCTCGCTATGAAAATTTCACTCTCTCTTCACTCGGCTTTATTGCCGGTAAAACGCTCTTTACCACAGTTTGCTTAGTTGTGATTTTTATTCTTGTGAAAAGAATACGCAAACACACTCAGTCTGATAAAGACCGGGTATAGCCTTGCACACCACGCGGCTCAAACACGCTCAGGCAAAAAAACCGGTTTATATCCTTATCAGCAGGGAGACGCGCGATGCGGGTTCAGAATCCGACATCGCGCCCATTTTCAGCCCTTAAGCATTATCATTCTTCAGTGACGGCAGCTTAGAGACCAGACGCAGCGAAACGGTCAGACCTTCCAGCTGGTAGTGCGGACGCAGGAAGAACTTCGCGGCGTAATAGCCAGGGTTATCTTCCTGCTCTTCCACATTCACCTCGGCAGCGGCCAGCGGCTTACGAGACTTGGTCTCTTGCGAGGAGTTAGCCGGATCGCCATCGACGTAGTTCATCACCCAGTCGTTCAGCCAGCGTTCCATCTCATCGCGCTCGCGGAAGGAGCCGATCTTGTCGCGCACGATGCACTTCAGGTAATGCGCGAAGCGGCAGCAGGCGAACAGATAAGGCAGACGCGCGGCCAGACGGGCATTGGCGGTGGCATCGGCGTCGTGATATTCCGTCGGCTTCTGCAGTGACTGCGCACCGATAAAGGCGGCGAAGTCAGAGTTTTTGCGATGCACCAGCGGCATAAAGCCGTTTTTCGCCAGTTCGGCTTCGCGGCGATCGCTGATGGCGATTTCGGTCGGACACTTCATGTCCACGCCGCCGTCGTCGCTCGGGAAGGTGTGGCACGGCAGGTTCTCAACCGCTCCGCCCGATTCCACGCCGCGGATTGCGGTACACCAGCCATACTCCTTAAAGGAGCGGTTAATGTTGGCGGCCATCGCGTACGCCGCATTGCTCCAGGTGTAGTTGCCGTGATCGGAACCGTCGGTCTGCTCTTCAAAATCGAAGCTGTCGACCGGGTTGGTACGAATGCCATATGGCAGACGCGCCAGGAAACGCGGCATCACCAGGCCCAGATAGCGTGCATCTTCCGACTCACGCAGGCTGCGCCAGGCGGCATATTCGGTGTTCTGGAAGATCTTGGTCAGATCGCGCGGATTCGCCAGCTCCTGCCAGGACTCCATCTGCATCACTTCCGGCGCGGTGCCGGTGATAAACGGACAGTGTGCCGCCGAACCGATGCGAGCCATTTCACCCAGCAGCTCAACATCCTGCGGGCTGTGGTCGAAGTAGTAGTCGCCCACCAGACAGCCAAACGGCTCGCCGCCGAACTGACCATACTCCTGCTCGTAAATCTTCTTGAACAGCGGGCTTTGATCCCAGCCCGCGCCTTTATAGCGCTTAAGCGTACGACCCAGCTCCTGCTTGGAGATGCTCATAAAACGGATTTTCAGCATCTCGTCCGTTTCAGTGTTGTTCACCAGATAGCTCAGGCCGCGCCAGGCGCTTTCCAGCGACTGGAACTCCGGATGGTGAATAATCTGGTTAACCTGCTGCGACAGCTTTTCGTCGATCTCCGCGATCAGCGCCTGAATGGTGCGATAGGCGTCGCTGGAAACGGTAACGGTGTTCTCCAGCGCCTGCTGCGCCAGGGTTTTTACCGCGCTTTCGACCGCGGCGCGTGCCTGATCGCTTTTTGGCCGGAATTCTTTGTTCAGCAGCGCGCTGAACTCATCCTGGCTGAAACTGGCCGCGCCCTGCGACTGGGGTTGTTGTGAAGTCTGCGTCATGCCTGCGGCTCCTTACCTTCAGTGGCCTCATCCTGCTTTGGCAGATGGGTCAGAGCCTGCAGCAGCGTTGGGTCCTGCAGTACCTTACCAATCAGCTCTTCCGCACCGTTTTTGCCGTCCATATAGGTCAGCAGGTTTGCCAGCTGGGTACGGGCTTCAAGCAGCTTGCTCAGCGGCTCGACGTTGCGGGCCACGGCATCCGGCGAAAAGTCATCCATGCTGTCGAAGGTGAGATCGATGTTCAGCTTGCCTTCGCCATTCAGGGTGTTGTCTACCTGGAACGCGGCGCGTGGCTTCAGCGCTTTCATGCGCTCATCGAAGTTGTCGATGTCGATCTCAAGGAATTTGCGTTCGTCGATGCCCGGCTGCGGCTCCAGCGGTTTACCCACCAGATCCGCCAGCACGCCCATCACAAACGGCAGCTGGATTTTGCGTTCCGCGCCATAAATTTCCACGTCATATTCAATCTGAACGCGAGGCGCGCGATTGCGGGCAATGAACTTCTGCCCACTGGATTTGCTTGTTGCCATGGTTTTCTCCATCAATGATGCGCGGATAATGTGTCACAGCAGGCGCGCAGGTCCCGCTGTGTGAGTGGATTACGCCTGCTTAGTCGCGACGTCCGAAAATGGTTTCCAGCTGATGCACGCCATCGGGTGCCAGCTCGCGGATGATCTCCAGGAAGTCGCGCTCCATTAAGCGCTGCACCCGGTCGATCATCAGCGGAGCCGGATGGCTCGGCTCATGCTGGGTAAAGTAGAGCTTCACTTTCTCCAGCATCAGCTGGGCATCGGCGCGGGAACTGATCTGTACCGTGCGCCAGTCCGCGGCCGCGCGCGGGGGCGCCGCGGTAACCGGTGCGGCGGCTTCTGTGGGCTGCTCAACCGCTGTGGCGGGAATTAGCTGACTGAGATCGGTCGCCTGGCTGCGTTCAGCGATCAGCGTAATCTGTCTGCGCAACTGCGCCAGTTCTGGCACTGCCGTGTCGCCCAGCCGTTCGGCTACGGTTTCGCAGATAGTCTGTAGCCGCTCATGAATCTGCAGTACCGCCTCAATACCGGGCTGGTCGCCGCGCGCCAGTTCGTCGATCAGACGCGGCAGGCCGCCAGGATAATCCGCCACCTCGGTTTTACTGCCGTCGCACAGGGCGGCGGCATCGCGCAGCGTAATGCCGTCAGAGGGATAGCGCAGCAGCCAGCACTGACGCACCGCGCCGCTCAGGGCAGACTTATCACCCAGCAGCGCCAGGGCATTAATGCGGTAAAAAGGGTCTTGCTCGCCGAACTCTTCCAGCCGGGGCCACAGCGGCTCCCAGTAGAGCAGCAGCGCCTGTTCAATCAGCTTCAGGCCCTGGGCATAGCCCGGCAGCCCTTTCAGTTCGGTCCAGGCGTGCGTCAGCGCCAGCATCACCCGTAAATCTTTGCTGCGGGCCAGCAGCGCTATCGCCAGCTTCTCGACTTTGTTCCAGTCGGCGGGTTCCGCCGGAATGATGGTGTTGCCGAACTGTTGCTCCGCTTTACCGGCACTGGCCTGCTCCATCGCCTGAAAATCGGCGTCGTACTCCAGGTTATCGCCACCGGGATTATCATCGCTGACCGGAGCCAGCAAAGCCTCTGTATTCATCGTCATGCGTATCGCCTCAGGATTCAAACATCGGGGGATAAAGTCCGTTTCGTCCCGGCTTTGCCCCACCGGCCGGATCAAACAGCAATGAAAAGAGCTGGGCGGTAAAATTACCGCTGTGGACCTGGGTATAAAGCGGGAAACCGTCGCTTTGATTGGTCCACCAGAAACTGGTGTAAAACTGCGGGTCGAAGTTCTCGCCCGGCAGCGTCCAGTTCAGCGTCGAGGGGGTGTCGCCATGTCCAATGACGTTGAGAATGTCTGACGGCTCACCCGTCTCCTGCGGCGGTTGCGGCTGCGGAATGCTGATCAGCGCCTGATCCAGCTGCTCCGGCGACCCGCCGCCCTGCACCACCCGCAGCAGCGTATTGCCCACCTGCTGATACCACTCACCGGATCGGGCCAGCAGGGCTGGCGACCATTCCGCGGGGGTAAAGTGGCGCAGTGCGCAGAGCGGATAGTTGCGGCCCACGCTGTCACGTGCGGCGATCAGGCAGCCCATCTGGATCAGCTGGCTGCCCAGCATCGGCGGCACCACAAAATTCCAGACCGGCGCGTTGAGGAACGGGCGCGACGGCGCATTATCACTCTCCTGACTGCTCTGCCAGTGATGCAGGCCCACCTGAAACCAGCTGGACCATTGGCGATAGAGCACGTCCGGGAAGCGGCGCTTCACAAAGTCACCCGCACTGGGCACTTTGCCGTACCAGCAGGGTGCAGCGTAATGAGTCATTGTCGGATCCTGTTTCAGGGGCAGCTAAAGCCGGGAAGCTGGAACGGGTTGCGAATGCTGCCAGGGGTAAACGACAGCGTAACCTGATGCCCGTCCACGCTGAAACTCGCTTCGCGGGTCAGGCCGCCTGCTGCTGTCAGTCGGGCGCGGTCAAAGAAGCGATTGAGCGCCCAGGGACCACTGGTGACCAGCGTCGACGTGGTGCCGTTGGTCAGGCCAAGCTGCATCCGCACCTGGCTGGTGCCGCCCGGACCGGGCCAGCTGACCATCTGCACCGCCTGCGGCCCGTGGCTGTAACGCAATATCTGTCCATCCACATCCAGCGTCAGGTTAAGGATGTCGTTGTCCATTTTTACGGTGCGCAGCGTGACGCGGAAGCCTGGCGTGGTCGCGCCATTGGCAAAGAAGGCATCGCGAATCGACTGCGCCTGCTGGAAAGGACGCAGCAGTGCTTCGCCACCCGGCAGCGTTTTGCCGTCAATACCCGGCGTAAAGCGCCATGCCGTATTGGTGGTATCCACTTTGCTGGCCAGGTTGTCGCGAAAGAAGCTGTCCATCATGCCGCTGCCAGGGGCAAACATCCGGGCCAAATCGTCGGGTGTGACCTCGCTGCGCGCAGAGCGAACCAACGGATAGCGACCGGCGATCGCCTGCCGACAGAAACTGCCCACTTCCATGGTGATGCGTTTGCGGACGTTATCCATATCGCGGCGCTGTGCATCGCTGCTGGCACCTACCGCCATGCTGGAAACCATGTTCTGTAATGAACCCGGCAGGCGGCCGGCACTGGCCTGCAGACGACTGATCGCATCACTGGCCGGTGGCGGCATCCCGCTGTTGGCGGCATCCTGTACCGCCGTCAGGTAGCGATAGAGATCGTCAATCTGGTGCAGGAAATCATCCACCGCCAGTACCTTGCTGCCCTGTTGAAGCGGCTGCGCCAGCTCGAGAATCGGTGCAAAGTGCAGCGCAACGGCCTGATCCAGTGAAACCTGCGTTGCCGCCTGTCCACGCGCAGCACTCGCTTCGGGCGAGGTAAACAGCGCTTCCAGGGTTCGGGTGGCGCTGTTATCCGACGGCTTTGCAGCCTGCGCGGTTTTCTCATCGGGCTGCGCCCGGTTCAATGTCAGCAGGTTGCTGAGATTGATCACCAGCTGACGCAGCGGTGAGTGGTTGCCCGACAGCAAACGGGCGGTGTTGATACGTTGCGAAAGATCGGCGCTGCTGTTGAGCTGGATATCGCTAAGGAACTGCTCCCACTGCCGGATGTAGTCCTGCACATAAAGCTGGCGCACCGCGAGATCGGTCTGCTCACTTTTCTGCTGCGGCGCAGCGCCGTCCAGTACCCAAAGGTCGTCCTGATAGAGCGCCTCGGTCACCGGACCAATCTGCTTATCGACATGCTGCCAGTAGCCATCCGGCGTATAAAGACCAGCAACACCGTCATTCACCGATTTACCGCTTTTACGGGAAAAGACCAGCTCACTCTGGGGACCGCCCAACGCCGCCAGTGTAACCGGCTGCAGGCTGTCATCACGTTGCAGCAGACGCTTTAGCCGCCCGTAGACGCGCTGTGACAGCGGCATCTGATTAATCAGCGCCTGTTCGCGCTTTACCAGCACGTCATCCTTCGCATAAGGCGATGAATGAATCTGCGTCTGCAACAGCTGTTGCAGATGCCACGCCAGCTGTTTCACCTGCTGCTGAGTGACGTTCTGAGGCAGCTCACGCGAGAGGTTAAGCATCAGCCACGCCTGCAGGAATTTGCCATCGTAGTGCTTCGGTTGGTAAAGCATTTGATACGCCTTTAGCGCTTCATAGCTGTAGTCAGCGTCACTGCCATTATCATTGCGCAGCCAACGGGTAATATTCTGCGCCACCTGCGGCAGCAGCAGTTGTTTCAGTGCTTTATCATAGAGTGCGCGGGTCGCATCGCTGACCTCGGTGCCACGGTAAAGTCCCATACGGCGCGTCAGCGGCGGTGACTCCAGCGAGAAATCGGCGCTTTCCGGCAGGTGCAACAGCGTATTGAGATAAGGCACCAGCGCAAAAAGATCGCCATTGACCTGCTGCTGAAGCTGATCGCCCAGCTGCTCCACCTGAGGCGCTTTAGCGGCCATCTCCTGCAAATAGGTTTTGTTCTTGCTGAAGCTGGTGAACCACAGTGCGCCCGCAACCAGCAACACTACCAGCAGCGCCAGATAGCCCGACCATAGCCCGGCGCGGTTGCGCAGCTCCCACCAGCGATTGCTGCCCGCCAGACCCGCCTCCTGGAAAATCACATTTTCCAGCACCCCTTTCAGGAAGAAGCTCTGCCCTTTGTTCTGCGGAATGGGTGACTCTTTATTGACCTGATCCCAGCTACCCGATTCACCCGCCTGCTGGCCCGGCAGATTCAGCGCACGATTAAGCTCGCCCATCACCCGGTCGAACGGCAGTCCTTCCTGGGTTCCGCTGGCAAAGTAAATGCCGCGAGGTGCGAACTGGGTTTCAAAATCGGAGCGGGCAAACAGCGTGTCGAGCGCCTCTGCCAGCAACGGACGCAGTGCCGCAAACTCCTGCGGGAAGAGATAGCTTTCAGCCCGCGCCTGCGCGTCGCTTTCCGTCAGCAACCGATCGGCCAGTCCGGCATCGAGCCGCTGTTGCAGCAGTGAATACTCCTGCTGGAACTGGCTGTTCAGCTCGAAATCGGCGGCGGATGCCTTCGCCCACGGAAAGGTGAATCCCCAGATCTGTTCACGCTGCGCTTTATCCAGCGAGGCGAAGTAGCTGCGGAACCCTTTGAGCAGGTCAGCTTTGGTGACCAGCACATAGACCGGGAAACGGATGCCGAGACGATCGTGCAGCTCTATCAGCCGCTGACGCAGTGCCAGCGCCTGGTTGCGCAGCGCCTCAGGCGACTGACTCAGCAGATCGGAGACGCTCAGGGTGACAATCACACCGTTGATGGGCTGACGGCCGCGATATTTACGTAGCAGGTCGAGAAAATGATGCCACTCGCTGGCATCGCGCTCCTGCTGACTCTCCTGGGTGCTGTAGCGTCCGGCGGTATCGAGCAGCACCGCGTCGTTGGTGAACCACCAGTCACAGTTACGGGTGCCGCCAATGCCGCGCAGCGCCGACTTGCCAAACTTATCCGCCAGGGGAAATTGCAGGCCCGAGTTGACCAGCGCGGTGGTTTTACCGGCACCGGGTGCGCCGATGATCATGTACCACGGCAGCTGGTAGAGATACTGTCGGCCAAAGCGCTGCGCCCAGAATGGCTTGCCTTTGCTACTGTGGCGCTGGAAATGCGCCTTTCTCAGCATGTCAGTGGCTTCTGAGAAGCGCCCTGCCAGCACCTGCTCTTCACTGGTCAGGCGCTGACGATCGGCGTCTGGCGCATCGCTTTTGCCGGTTTCCAGACTCGACATCAGCTTGCGGTTAAGCCAGTAGTTGTAGAGTCGCGGGATCGCCTGCCCCAGTCCCCAGACCAGATAGAGCAGCGCGATACTGATCATGCGGTTCTGCTCTGGCTCAAGCGGCCGCGAATCAACGATCGAGAACACCGGGCCAATCACCCAAATGATAAAAGAGAGCGCGGTAATGCCGACAAAGCCCCACGCGAGGCGGCTGGTCAGCACCGCAAATAAAATATTCAGCATGGATCAGTTCCCTCTCGCCAGGCCGTTGAGTTCGGCATGCGTCGCATCCGGCGCCACCAGCAGGGTGATTTCAACACGACGGTTACGTGCGCGATTTTCTGCGCTGGTGTTCGGCACCAGCGGATTGCTTTCGCCGCGCCCTTCCGCTTTCACCCGCGACGGCTGCGCCAGCTGCTGTTGCAGCAGCGTCTGCACCGAACGGGCACGCGCCAGCGACAGCTCAAAGTTGGAGGCGAAGCGTGCGCTGCGGATCGGCACGTTATCGCTGTAGCCAATCACCTGAATCTGGCCGCTGACGTTGTTCATCGCCGCCGCGATGCGCCGGATCACGTCAATGTAGCCGCCGCGCACCTCGGTCGCCGCCGAAGCAAACAGCCCGTCCCCTTTCAGCGTCACCACGCTGCGGTCCGCTTCATCACGCACCGCCACCAGCCCGGCATCAATTTCCGGCTTCAGGAAGGCGCGCAGATTCAGCGTGGCTGGCGGAGGCGGCGCCGGGTTGCCGATCTTCACTTCCGGCAGCGCCGTCTGATAGATGCGGGCCAGCACCGGCGAGGTGTAATCGCCCAGACGCCAGTTGAGCACAATGTAGAACAGACAAGCCGCCAGCCCTGCTACGGCCGCACAGGCCCACAGTGGGATCATTGGCCGCCACAATTTGCGCAGCACCGGCTGATCGGTAGGATGCGGCGACAGCGCCGCCGCGTAACTGCCCCGCACGCTTTTGATCATCTGCAGCAGGCGCTGTTTGATGGTCTCCAGCTGCGAGCGGCCATTGTCCAGCACCCGGTAGCGTCCTTCGAATCCCAGCAGCAGGCAGAAGTAGATCAGTTCCAGCATCAGAATGTGGCGCCGGGGGTTCTGCGACAGCTTGGCCAGCAACTGGAAAAACTTCTCGCCACCCCAGGTTTCATTATGAAAGGTGACCAGCAGACCGTTGCTGGTCCAGACGCCGCGGCTGCCCCACGGCGTCAGCGCCGCCGCCTCATCCAGCGCGGTACAGAGACAGTAACGGGCGCCGATGATCACTTCATAGCCAAGGCCTGACTGCTGGCAGCTCAGCTCAAAGCGCCGAATCTGATCGATCAGCTGCTGACGCAGTTGCGCCGGGTCTTCATGTGACACCGAATGGCGGATCTGTGGAATCGCGTTTATCAGAGGGTTGGCCGCCGCGACCAGCACGTTCTGGTGGCTGGCATCCGGCGCAAGATCGCTGTGTGATTGTTGGTGTTCCTGCATCATGCTGCGTGCTCAGTTTATTATTCTGACTGACTGCGGATGGCCCAGAACTCCATGTTCAGGCCCGGAAACTCACCGGCAAGATGCAGCGCAAAAGCGCCAGAGCGCTCCATCTCTTTCCATAGCTCGCTGTTCTTATCCAGTTCGAAATAGCTGTATCCGGCATGCCACGGGATCTGCGGCGGCGCACCGGGCATCGCCCGAAGAGCCAGACCCGGCAGTTGCAGCTGCACCAGATCGCGGATTTTGCTGACCGGAGCGACTTTCATCTGTGCCGGGAAATGGGTTTTGAGAGTGTCGGCCGGCACGCTGGCTTTTACCGCCAGCACAAAGCCGAACTCATGCACCATGCTGCTCTCCGGCACGGTGGCGACATTGAGGCCGTGTGAACGCTGGGTCAGCGGCAGCTGAATCGCACTCTCTTCCATCACCTGCGACAGTCCCTGGCGCAACAACAGCGACAGGCGGCTAAAACAACTATGGAGATCGTCGTGATCGTAGAGCGGCAGCCCATCGGGTGCGCGGGCGGGCGTCCAGGTGCTGAGCTCCGCGGCCAGTTGCAGCCAGTGGCTGTAGAGCGTTTCAGGGTGCAGCAGCGGCAGATGTTGCAGATGGCTGTGCAGACCAAGCTGACGATTGAGCAGCGCCAGCAGCATAAAATCGACCATATCGGCGCTATTGAAACGGCCGGTGCCCGGTGCGCGCTGACTCAGCTGCTGACTGCGTTGCTGGATTAGCCCGTGCAGATCGTTGAACATATTTTGCAGCGGACGGCTGCTGTTAAGGGTCAGCATCGGCGGAATGTAGTCGCTGTCGAGCCGGATGTGGTTATCGCTGCGTTTTTCGATGACCTGCGCAGCACCCATCGCGGTCCACTCAGCGGTCAGATCCTGTTCCAGCATCAGACGCAGGCGCAGCTTGCCGAACTGCACCGTCGCGCTGCCCACGGCCTGCGCATTGTCATCTTCCACTTCCGCTTCCCAGGCGATATAGCGTGCCAGAGAATCCTGCGACTCCTGGAAGGCGACGGCTTCGCGGCCATTGCGCCGGGTCGGTATGGCCAGCACCACTTTGCTGCGGTCAACAGAGGCCGGCAGATCAAGCGGCGCCGGGCCATGCTGGGGCTGGCTGAAAGCAAAAAACGTGCCGTCAGGCAGACAGCCGCTGGCCGCGCTCAGCGCCAGTTTGCCCTGACGCAGCAGCGCTTCATCGAACTCCAGATCGTAGAAGCCCCAGGTGTAGGCGCGCTGTGACTGGCCCCATTCACGCAGGGTGCTGAGTAGATAATTTTCTGACTGCTGGAAATGGTGAGGACGCAGAAACATTCCCTCGGTCCAGACCACCTTTTCGGCTCTGTTCATCGGCATCACTGTTTTTCCACGCGAAGGCCATTAATTCCCGCCACAATATGGGCATTCAGCTCGCCATCGTTACGTTTCCAGAATGCCCAGAATGAGGGCGACTCCCCTTCGGGAACCGGCAACGACAGTCGCCACACCTTGCCATCCAGCGCCTGATACTCCGCCATGATGCCGATGTAACGCGCCTCAGGCAGACTCCGGATGCGCAGCGTTTTGCCGCGCTGGTCTGGGGTCAGGAAGAACTGTTGGGTGTTAAGTTGCGCGCTGCCCAATATGGTTGCGGACTGGTTTTGCAGGGAATAGAAGTCTGCTGACATGAACTCGGCATCGGAACTCAGTAACACTACCCGGACTTTGAGCGGCGCACCGCCGTTAAGCTGATTCTGCGCCTGTACGTCCAGATGGTAGTAAGCCACCGGCGGTGTACTGCTGCTGCAGGCTGTCAGCAGCCACGTCAACAGCACGATCAATCCACCACGCAGTTGTGTTGTTCTCATCATCAAGCCCTCCCTGCTCAGTGCGATTAGTTAATAATCCAGGTGCCGTTGGTGCTGTTCTGACAGGCGGTGCTGTCGCCGTTGACCGCGACGCAGGTTTTCTTTTTGCTGCTGCGCACGCGGCGTTTCGGCTGATCAGCTTTGACGGTCTGGTCATAGAGTTCACTTTTAACCAGGGCGCGAAACGGCACATAACCCGTCAGCTTCACGGTTGCCTTCGTCGTGGCAGATTGAGATGCATCTTTGACAGTGGCAGCGCCGTTATCTGGTTGCGATTCTGTTGCTGCCTGGGTGGATTCGCCCAGCGCCAGCCAGTTGTTCTCCACCTGACCTATCACGGTGTAGCTTTCGCCGGTTTTCAGGGTCTCCACCACTTTGCCGCCGTAACCCGGATGACTCATCACCGAGGCGGGATAAAGCGCGCGATAGGTTTCATTGACCGGACTGAACTGTGCCGGCGGTTTAATCGCATAACGGTGGCTGATTACGACGCCGTCTACCGTGCTGGTGACCAGCGTGTCATCGGTCATTTTTGGCGGCGTTTTACAACCCGCGACAGAGAAAACAAACATCAGGCCTAACGCAATGCGGAGCTTCACCATTTTTTTCATGTTGTGTTCCATTCATACCTTGGATAGTGGCCAGAGGCCGGGTGTCAGTAATGAAATCGGGGATGTTTTGTTGACCGGACGCTGCTTAGTACCAGCTTAAAAGCTAATACTTAAACAGATTGGGCAGAATCGACTCAAAGCGAAACCTAAACCGATCAGCAAAAGTTAAGTATAAAGAAACGACGCTGGGGACGAAAACGGGAAAAAGGAGGAATCTGACCTGGCAATTAAAGATCAGATACATGATCATTTTTTTCCCGGCAAATTTAGGAGGTGGGATAAACCCAAGCTTCTCTTATGCCATCCCTGGTCGAAAAACCTTTGCGTTGAATGATACCGACAATAATGTAGCGATTAACCGGCAATAATTATTCACGTATTATGCCCGGAAAAACGTCTATTTATTACTATATATTCAATGAGTTATGCTTTGCATATAATATCATAGCTACCGCACGAGCCAGGTAGATCCTGCCCGTGGGTTTGTCATCACAATCCATTTGTAAATATAAGCTGCGAGTTTACAGAAGACTGACGAAATTTCAACGGCCCCCTTTCACAAGAATTTACTCAAGTAAAGTTTAACTAATTCAGTTAATGCAAATATGTGTTACTTTTAAACACTGGGTTAGGATTAATCTTAAAAAAAGGTGAAAATATCAAGTTTTTTTACAGAGTAATTCGATTGATTTAAAAGCCTCATTAATAGGTCTCATGTAATAAATGGTCCTTTTCAGCTGAAGGAAGGAATGCTTTGATGGCGAGTGAGAGGGGAATTGCCATCAAGAATATTTTTAAATACCAATATTATCAGCTAGTTAAGTTGAATCAATCCGGGGTTGCAGCGGCAGACATTAAGAAGGGATGTTCGTCAAGTAAGCGAAACGCTATATGAGCAGGTTAAAATTTTTAACAAACTGATTAATTGTTCTTTACCGACCCGTCTCTGCCGGGAAATCAGCAGATATTTCCTAACGCGTTATGACCTTTTAACGTAAAAAACCACGCCGTAGCGTGGTTCTGGGAGGGGGAATTACCGGGATAACCCGGTGCGATTGAAGAGATTCAGAAGAAGCCCAGTGGTTCGGTGCTGTAGCTGACCAGCAGATTTTTGATTTGCTGGTAGTGATCCAGCATCATTTTGTGCGTTTCACGGCCGATGCCCGATTTCTTATAGCCGCCGAAGGCGGCATGCGCCGGATAGAGGTGGTAACAGTTAGTCCAGACGCGACCGGCTTTGATTGCCCTGCCCACCCGATAGGCACGGTTGATATCGCGGGTCCAGACACCTGCACCCAGCCCATAAATGGAGTCGTTGGCGATGCTGATCGCTTCCGCCTCATCTTTAAAGGTGGTAATGCCAATCACCGGGCCAAAGATCTCCTCCTGGAAAACGCGCATGCTGTTGTTGCCTTTCAGCAGTGTCGGCTGGATGTAGTAGCCGCTGTTGAGTGAATCATCCAGCTTCTCAACGCCCCCGCCCACCAGCACTTCAGCGCCCTCCTGTCGGGCAACCTCAAGGTAAGAGAGAATTTTATCGAACTGCTGCTGCGACGCCTGCGCACCCACCATGGTGTCGGTATCCAGCGGATCACCACGTTTGATCGTTTTGACCCGCTTCATAACAGCCGCCATAAACGGCTCGTAGATCGACTCCTGCACCAGCGCACGCGACGGACAGGTACAGACTTCGCCCTGATTCAGGAAGCCCAGCACCACGCCTTCAGCGGCTTTCTCAATGAAGCTCTCTTCCGCCTGCATGATGTCTTCGAAGAAGATGTTTGGTGATTTACCGCCCAGTTCGACCGTCGAAGGGATCAGGCTTTTTGCTGCCAGCTCCAGAATATGACCGCCGGTCGCGGTAGAACCGGTAAAAGCGACTTTCGCGATGCCAGGATGGGAGGCCAGCGCTTCACCCGCCTCTTTGCCGAAGCCGTGTACCACATTGAGCACGCCCGGCGGCAGCAGATCCTTAATCAAATCGACAAAAATGGTGATCGACAGCGGGGTCTGTTCTGCCGGTTTCAGCACCACGCAGTTACCCGCACCCAGCGCCGGAGCCAGTTTCCAGGCCGCCATTAATAGCGGGAAGTTCCATGGAATAATCTGCGCCACCACGCCCAGCGGCTCATGGAAATGGTAGGCGGCGGTAAACTCGTCAATTTCTGCCGCACTGCCCTCCTGCGCCCGGACACAACCGGCAAAGTAGCGGAAATGATCGACCGCCAGGGGCATATCGGCTGCCAGGGTTTCGCGTACCGGTTTGCCGTTATCCCAGGTTTCATAGACCGCCATGGTTTCCAGATGCTGTTCCAGCCGATCGGCGATTTTCAGTAACAGCAGCGAGCGTTGTTGCGGCGAGGTCTTACCCCAGGCTTCTGCCGCCGCTGCTGCTGCAGCCACAGCGTTATCAACATCAGTAGCGTCTGAGCGCGGAAACTCACCGGCTGCAGAGCCGTTCACTGGGGAGGTATTGGTGAAGTAGTTGCCGTTCACCGGCGCAACAAATTCACCATTAATGAAGTTGCCATAATTCTTTTGTAGCGTAATCAGAGAACCCTGTTCTCCTGGGGCGGCATAACGCATGATCATTCTCCTGACAGGTGACTGATGCAACTTTGATGAAACTTATTATTAACATGAAGGATCATTAAGAGACTGTCAGGTCTGTTAACCGGAAACTGTGACCGCCCCGAAGGAATGGGTGTTTACGCTTCGTCTTTAGATAATTCCGACTTTTACCCAAAATGCTGGTCAGTGAGCAACTTGTGGGGCACAAAGGGGTCAACGTGAGGATGAATTCATTCTGGAGATGAGCATGCTGGCTTCAGCTATTACCCTGATGCGCGCTAAAGCCAATTTCGTGCATCAGTTTATCCGCAACCCGCGCAAGATGGGCAGCATCACACCTTCATCAGACGCGTTGTGCCGCACCATGATCGCGTCGGTGGAATGGCCTGAAACGTTGCGTATTGCCGAACTCGGTGCTGGCGACGGGGTTCTGACGCGACAGATACTGGCGCAGATGGCACCCGATGCCACGCTGGATGCCTTTGAGATCAGCAGCATGCTGGCAGACAAGCTTAACGCGCTGGATGACCCGCGGATGACAGTACGCACCTGTTCAGCGGAGTACCTGAGCGGGGAATATGACGTGATCTTCTCCGGCCTGCCGCTGTTGTCATTACCGCCTGAACTGCGTGAGGCAATTCTGCGTGCGGTGTTTAACGCCCTCGGCCCGGACGGGGTCTTTGTGCAGTTCCAGTATACCTCGCTGACCCAGCCTGACCTGTCGCGCTACTTCACCTGGGAGCGCCAGCGGGTGCTGAAAAATGTGCCACCCGCCTGGGTTTATCGCTGCACGCGTCACTACGCCCCCTGAGCACGCGCCGCTGCCGGGCGCGTCTGTTGCCAGAATGCCACCAGCAACGCACGCGCCCAGTCTTTCCCTTCAATCTCGTTTGCCCCGTCCTCTTTGCAGCCCTGCGGCAGACAGACATTCATGATGTGCCGTGAAAATTCGGGATGAAACTGCACCGATAGCGCCAGCGGCGAATAGCGTACAATCTGACAGCCATCGCGCGCAGACGCAGCCAGCACCTGAGCCTGAGGCGGCGCAGTGATGACCGACTGGCGATGCGACAGCCAGACGCTGAAATCGGATGGCAACCTCTGCAGTAGCGGATCGCGCTGCGCCTGACTTGTGCAGCGAATGGGTAACAGACCGCGTTCCCAGCCATTGGGATTATCCGCCACCTCGCCGCCCAGCGCATAGGCCATCAGCTGATGACCGTAGCAGACCCCTAGCAGCGGCAGACCCGTATCAATGGCTGCCCGAATCCATGCGGCGCTGCGTTCACTCCAGTCCGCGTGATCGGTGACCATCGCCCAGGAACCGCTGAGGATCGCCCCGGAAATCTGATCAAAATCCGGTAAAACCTCGCCCAGATGAGGCCGGACAATCAGGTACTCGTCGGGCTGCAGGTCTAAAGCATCGATAAACCAGCGCGGCTGTTCACCAATCGCCGAGACGACGTTTGCGGGCGGGACTTCAAGCTGAATTAACGCCAGAGGTAAAGCGAACGTATGGGGCATACCGAATCGGTTCCTGTGAGAAGTCGTTTCAAATCAGTCTGCCAGCAATGCGCCCGAAAGTCTCATCGGGCTGCGCCGTAATAGCGGAAAATTTCTTCCTGCTATTGGCTGGAATGCTGCAGTTCGTGCCATCATCAGCGGGCTAAGCAAAAAACAACGAAAGGACATTATCGTGGCTGTGCGGCATTTTTTTCTGATTCTGCTGGTGGTTTCTATCTGGGCTTTCAACAACGTCGCGGTGAAATGGGGCCTGATGGAGTTGCCGCCCCTGTTTCTGACGTTTATGCGCTTTGTAGTCGTGGCCATAGTGCTTGTGCCGTTTTGCCGCATTACCCGCCCGCAATTGTCCTGGCTATTGCTGCTGGCTTTCACGTTCGGGTTTATGCACTTCTCACTGCTGTTTGTCGGCCTGCGCTACACCGATGCCGGCACCGGCGCAATTGTAGTGCAGTTGGGTACGCCGATTGCGATGCTGCTGGCGATGGTGGTGCTGAAAGAAAAGCTGAAGCTGGTGCAGCTGATAGGCATTATGATCTCGCTGAGCGGCGTGGTGGTGCTGTCGGGCAGCCCGACGATTCCGTCGTGGTGGGTGCTCTGCCTGCTGTTGTGCAGCGCCACCGGCTGGGCAGTCAGTAACCTGATTGTGAAAAAGTCACCGCCAATCAAACCGCTGACCCTGACCGGATGGATTGCGTTTCTGGCGATTCCCATCGTCGGCGGTTCCAGCCTGGTGATGGAGTCGCATCAGCTTTATGCTCTGCAACATGCAGGCTGGCGGGGCTGGTTTGCTATTCTCTACAGCGCCATTGCATCCTCGATTGTGGCTTATACGCTGTGGTATATGCTGCTGAAGAAATACAACGTCAACCTGATCATGCCCTACTCGCTGCTGACACCGGTGTTATCGGTGCTGATGGGGATTGTAGTGCTGGATGACAGCCTCAACAGCTTCAAGATTATCGGGGCGTCGCTGGTGATCCTTGGCACCGCTATCGCAGTGATCAACCTGCGCAATCTACGGATGCACGCCCGCTTTCCGCGCCTGCGGCGACGGTAATCCTGCGTGCTATGCTTGAGAAATCACGCCACTCAGGAAGCACAACATGGACTCTCGGCTCACCATCTCTTTATGGCAGCAGATGCAGCAGGGATTGCGAGGTCGCGACGACGTCTTACCTCTTCCCGCGTTCATTGATCGCGCCACCTTCTCCTCTGCCTTTGCCGTCAGTGAACTGGCGGCCACCAGCATCGGTCTGGCGACCCAGGCGGCGGCTGCGCTTGTCGCCGCCTCCCGCCCTGAATTCACCTCTCCGCCCGTCACCGTTAACGTCCGGCTGGCGTCACGCTGGTTTCAGCAGAGTTTTCACCCGCTGAATCGCGCGGCACCGGTGATGTGGGATCGGTTTGCCGGTGACTATCGCAGCCGGGATGGCTGGATCCGCCTGCACACCAACGCCGCGCATCACCGGCTGGCGATGGAGCAGGTGCTGGGCGCGCACGCCGATCGCGCCGCACTGGCGCAGGAGGTGAAACAGTGGCAGGCCACCAAACTGGAGCAGGCGATTATTGAAGCAGGCGGCTGTGCCGCAGAAATGCGCAGCGCCGCCGCCTGGCAACAGCATCCACAGGGTCAGGCCGTGCAGCGCGAACCGCTGTTTAGCTGGCAGACCACCCAACAGGCACCTGCGCCGCACTGGCCTCTGCCCGAAGCCCGGCCGTTGCAGGGCATCAAGGTACTGGATCTGACGCGGATTATTGCCGGGCCAGTCGCCACCCGTTTTCTTGCCAGCCTCGGTGCCAGTGTGCTGCGCATCGATCCCCCTGGCTGGCAGGAGCCAACGCTGGATGAGGAGATGTGCGGCGGCAAGCGCCGTGCGGTAGTCGATCTGACTCAGTTGGCAGACCGTGAACAGTTTATCCACCTGCTGCGTGAGGCGGACGTACTGGTACATGGCTATCGGGCGGATGCGCTGGAACGGCTCGGGTTTGACGCAGAGACACGTCAGTCACTCTCACCCGGTCTGGTCGATGCCGGTCTGAATGCCTGGGGTTGGCAGGGGCCGTGGCGCAATCGGCGGGGTTTTGACAGTCTGGTACAGATGGGGAGCGGCATTGCTGAACGGGGCATGCAGTGGCAGCAAAGTGACAAACCGGTCCCGCTGCCGGTTCAGGCGCTGGATCATGCCAGCGGCTATCTGCTGGCGGCGGCGGTGCTGGAGGGATTACGGCGACGCGTGACTGATGGTCACGGCAGCCAGGTCCGGCTGTCGCTGGCGCGCACCGCATGGCTGCTGCTGCAGCATCCCGCAGATCAGCGCTCCGGCTCCGGCATTGCGCCGCAGGTTAAGGATAACCTGAGCTGTTATGAATTAACGCCGTGGGGGTTTGGGGTGAGGCTGCGGGCGGCCGCCTGGCTGCCTGGCACCCCGCAGATCTGCGCGACGCCAGGCTGTGCGCCGGGTACGCACCCGGCAACGTGGTGAAGCGAAACATTAGATAATTAGAAAAACAATGTTGATAGCATTAGATTTCTATCTTATTATTTACACCTGACTCAGGGACGAAGTTCATTAAAACGGGGTGCAGAATGGTCAGGGTAGACTGGTCCAGGCGGGCATTGAAGCACCTTATGAAGATCGACAAACGTTATCAGAAAATCATTTACCAGAAGGTGGGTGAGTTAGTCAGTTTCCCGGTCGTCACACTGGACATTAAAAAAATGCAGGGCAGCGATAATCACTACCGGCTGCGGGTTGGCAACTACCGGGTCCTTTTTACGTTAACCGGGGGCGAACCGGTGATTCTGGAAATTACAGAGGTAGCAAGAAGAACATCTGTCACTTACTAAAGCTTTTTGGATACCTGCATAGCCTTACGCACTCACGACCTCTGCTGCGATACACAATTACCCGGATAAACTATGTCAAAACAGTACATCTATGATGAAGCAGGCAAACCCCAGTTTGTGGTTTTGCCGGTGGCGGAATATGAAAGGCTGCTCTCGGCCAGCGATGGCGAATGGGAGACTATTCCTGTGGAGGCTGATGAGCACGACGATGAGACGATCCCGCACGACGTTGCAGGGATCATGATTGAGCAGGAAGTGAGTCTTCAGGCGGCCTGGCGCATCTGGCGGGGGCTTAGCCAGCATGATGTGGCTCAGCAGTTGGGAACCACGCAAAGTGCGATCTCTCAACTGGAGCGTATTGAAAGTAAGCCGCAGAAAAAGACGCGTGAACGTCTCGCAAAACTGTATGGCTGCCGACCCGAGCAGTTAATCCTGTAAGCCGATAGAGAGGGTTCAGGTGCCCGAAAAAAATCACGCCGTATCCAGAGAATCCCCCCAGAACCCATTGAGAAAGATAATTCAGCACTGTGCGCCGGGTACGCACCCGGCGACGTGGTGAATCAGGCGTCAGGCGTCTCTTCGCTGCTATCCAGCAGTTCGTTGTACATCGCCTGGATCGCTTCGCGGCTCAGCATCGCAAGAGTACGATAAAAAGCGGTGGTCGCGTGCGCTTCCACTTTACCCAGGAACGCACCGCACCACGGCAGCAGGTACTCTTCAAACAGCGCCATCTGCGCCGCGCTCTCATCTTCCGCTGACTGATCTTCCAGCCATGACGCCGCCAGCATCAGCACACCAAAATGATCAGCAGGCGCATCGCTCAGCGGCATTCCGCGTGAGGTTAAGAACGCACGCACTTCCGGCTCCGTTTTGCCTTCCGGCCACTGTGAGGCGTAAGGCGGCACATTGCAGTCGCTGCCAACAAACAACGCATTGTAATCGGCGGCCAGCGCCTGCGGATCGCTGTTTTGTTGCAGCCGGGTCAGCAGTTCATCCTGCTCCAGCGGCCACTGCGACTGCAGTTTTCCTTCGCGCAGCAGCGTGAACAGCGGTACCAGCAGCGGGTCCTGCGGCTGACGATTAAACAGTGAGCCGATCACGCGGCACAGAATGGAAAACTCATTCATGAGTCAGATGTCCTTGAGGCAAGTAAATTAAAAGTCAGCCAGTTCAGCAATAGGTTTGCCGCTGCGCAGCTCCAGAAAGTCGAGCAGGCGACGCGGCGTGACATTTAACACCCGATCCTCAGGAAAATCCACCTCGCGGGCGATGCGCAGGCAATGTTCAAAATTTCCGAGCGTAAACGCCGTATGAGAATCGGAGCCAAATGCCAGCCGTCCACCGGCATCGCGCACGGCGGCGGCGATAGCCCGGCAGTTCGGTTCACTGCCCGGACGCGAATGGGTAAAGGAGGAGTTGTTCAGCTCCAGCGCCACATCGTAGTGCGCGGCTGCTTCGGCGATAGCCGTAATATCGACCGGGAATTTCGGGTTTCCCGGATGACTGATGATATGGACCAGCCCGCCCGCCATCGCGGCGATCATCGCGTCAGTGTGATGCTTTTTGTCGCGCGGCGCATAAACCGGCTCGTGAAAACCGGCGACGATTAAATCCAGTGCATCAAGCATCGGACCTGAACAGTCAATCTCGCCCTGCTGGTTTTTAATATTGGCTTCAATACCGCGCAGAATCCCCACGCCATCGATCACCCGAGGCCAGATGCGCATATTAATAAAGTGCCAGTAGTGCGGCGCATCAGCCATGTCGGGGCCATGGTCGGTAATGGCAAACAGTTTCAGGGCGGTTTGCTTCGCCTGGGTCACGTAGTCGTGCAGCGTGCTATAAGCATGCGTACTGGCGATGGTGTGCATATGCAGATCTACCGGATACATCCTCTTCTCCTGCTGATTGCCCCTGACGGGGCAGGTTCATTAATAGCCGCGCTGACGATTCACCCTGCCCTGCGGCGGCTCGCCCGCCTGATCCTGAGTGATGGCGCGGGCGATGTAGTCGATAGCTTCGTCGATTAAGGTTACCGCCGCATTATGGGGCGTGATCGTGACGCGCGGATGTGACCAGAGCGGATGTGCTTCAGGCAGCGGTTCAACCTGAAACACATCCAGCGCCGCTGCTTTCAACTGACCGCTATTGAGTGCGGCCAGCAGATCCGCTTCCACCACCTGCGCGCCACGCGCGATGTTGAGGAAGAAAGCGCCGTGCGGCAGCTGCTGTAAAAAGGCGTGGTCGATAAGATTAATGGTCTCGTGCGTGCTCGGTAGCAGGTTAATCACCACCCGCGTCTCCAGCAGAAAGGCGGGCAATGCATCGCGTCCGGCAAAGCTGGTCACGCCGTCGATCGCTTTGGGCGAGCGGCTCCAGACGCGTAACGGGAATCCCCAGGGTTTAAGGCTTTCCGCCACACTCTGCCCCAGCACGCCCGCCCCCAGGATGCCGATAGTAAAGTTTTCACGCGTGTAAGCGGGCAGTGGCTGCCAGCACTGTTGCTGCTGCTGAAGACGGTAGTCGTCAAAACGACGGAACCAGCTCAGTACGCTTTGTACCGCATACTCCTGCATCTGTTGCGCCATACCGGTATCTTCCAGCCGGAACAGCGGCACACTGTCGGGCAGCATCTCAGGGTGCTGCTGCAGCTGTTTCAGAATTTCATCAACGCCTGCACCCAGCGCAAAGACGCCACGCAGTGTGGCGCGTCCCTGCAGCATCTCTGCAGGCGGTGAACGAACCAGCGCGTAATCAGCCGGGCCATCGTCGCCTGGCTGCCAGGCACGCACCCGCGCCTGGGGCAGGCGCTGTTGTAAACCATTAATCCAGGCCGTTGCAGACTGCGACGGGTGATACCAGATGATCTCCATCCTGCTCTCCTTTTTTCTTTCAGCGTCGGGGAAAAGCGGGGTGAGAGCAAGAAAAAACCGGCGCAAAAAAGCGGTTTTTGCCATAAAAATAATTCCCGTGGCTTCACATTTCCGGCTCGCTTCAGGGTGAAGTGGTCAGATAAGGTCTAAAGTTGGTCCTGTGGTCAATGCGTTACACGCGGCCGCGTTTCGGACAAGGAGAAAAACCGATGACAAAAATTGAGGTAAACGCCGCCGAACGGCGTCAGCGTTATGCGCCCTTTCTGCTCACGTTGCTGCTGAGCGTTCCCGTCTTCACCACCCAGGCCGACGACAACAGCCGCATGCTGAATAATCAGCCGCAGCCACCTGACGTTCGTTTAGGACCGCTGTTTAATGCCGTGCAGCAGGCGAAGTTCTTTCCCGATCAAAAGACCTTTGCTGATGCGGTGCCGAAATTCGATCCCGCCTCGATTCTTGCCGACTGGCAGATGCAGAAGAAACAGCGCAATTTCGATCTTAAGCGTTTTGTTGATGCCAATTTCACGCTGCCCGCTGCTGGCGACAAATATGTACCGCCAGCCGGACAAAACCTGCGTGACCACATTGATGGTCTGTGGCCGGTACTGACGCGCACCACCAGCAGCGCCGGTCAGTATGATTCGCTGCTGACGCTGCCAAAACCCTATGTGGTGCCAGGCGGGCGCTTTCGTGAAGTCTATTACTGGGACAGCTACTTCACCATGCTGGGGCTGGCCGAAAGCGGGCACTGGGATAAGGTGCAGGATATGACGGACAACTTCGCCTCGCTGCTCGACCGTTATGGACACATCCCTAACGGCAACCGCAGCTACTACCTGAGCCGTTCACAGCCGCCGTTCTTTAGCCTGATGGTTGATCTTCTGGCGACCCACGATGACGGTAAAGCCTATACCCGCTATCTGCCGCAGTTGCAGAAAGAGTATGACTACTGGATGGCTGACAGCGATAAAGTCGCGGCAGGCGCAGCCAATAAGCGGGTGATTAAACTGGCGGACGGCACGCTGCTCAACCGCTACTGGGATGCGCGCGACGTGCCACGCACCGAATCCTGGATGGATGACATTGCCACCGCCCAGAAAGCGCCGCAGCGTAATAAAGCTGAACTCTATCGCGAGCTGCGTTCCGGTGCGGCGTCGGGCTGGGACTTCAGTTCGCGCTGGTTTACTGATGCGCATAACCTGTCGACGATCCGTACCACACAGCTTGCGCCGGTTGACCTCAACAGCCTGCTGTTCCATCTGGAGCAGACCCTGTCGAAAGGCTACCAGATCAACAAGCAGAACGATCTGGCGAAGCAGTTTGCCGATCGCGCGGAGAAGCGCCAGGCGGCGATCAACCGTTATCTGTGGGACAGCAAACAGAACTGGTACGCTGACTATGACTGGCAGACAAAGCAGGTGCATCCGCAGCTGACGGCTGCCGCGCTGTTCCCGCTCTATCTGCAGGTCGCCAGTGATAAGCAGGCTGAAAGCACCGCCAGCGCGGTAGAGAAACAGCTGCTTAAACCAGGCGGTCTGGTCACCACCACCGTGAACAACGGCCAGCAGTGGGATGCCCCTAATGGCTGGGCGCCGCTGCAGTGGGTCGCCGTTGAAGGTCTGGAACATTACAACCAGCCGAAACTGGCGAAAGAGGTGGGATTACGCTTCCTGCAAAACGTTCAGAACACCTATGACCGTGAGCATAAGCTGGTGGAGAAGTATGTCGTTGACGGCAAAAATCTCGGTGGCGGTGGTGGTGGCGAATATCCGCTGCAGGATGGCTTCGGCTGGACTAACGGCGTTACACTGAAACTGCTGGATAAGTATTGCCCGAAAGATAAAACCTGTAACAGCGCCCACGATATTCCGCAGGCGTCTGCCTCTCAACCCTGAACCTCTCTGGATACCTCTGGCCTCGCCGGGGGTGTCCAGACCTCATTTCAGCGAAATTTACTTGACCTTCTTTCATCAACAGGCAAAATTGCAACGAATTTACAAAAGGTAATAATTCTCATTATGATAATGAGATTGTCTATCAAAAATTTTTTCACCTGCCTGAACCTTTGCCAATAAAGGAATTTTGATGAAACTGTCATTGTCGCTAAAAGGTTATGTCCCCCTCTGCACCCTGGCGCTAACCGCGCCTGCTGTGAGTTTTGCTGCCGATATGGTCGTCACTGCGCAACCGCAGGAGGATTCGACCTCGCCAACCCAGGGCTATCTGGCGACCACCAGCCAGGGTGCAACCAAAAGCGATCGTCCGCTGATCACCACGCCGCAGTCGATCTCCGTGGTCACCCGCCAGCAGATGCAGGATCAGGGCGCGCTGACCCTGAATCAGGCGCTGGGCTATAGCTCTGGCGTTTTCACCAACTTTGGCGGTGCCGCCACCCGTTACGACACCATTGCGCTGCGCGGCTTCCACGGCGGCGATGTCGATAATACCTTCCTTGACGGCATGCGGCTGATGAGTGACGGCGGCAGTTTCAACGCATTGCAGGTCGATAATGCGTTCCTTGAACGCATTGACGTGATCAAGGGCCCCTCTTCTGCGCTCTATGGTCAGACGGTGCCGGGCGGGCTGGTCAACATGGTGACTAAACGCCCTCAGTTCGCGGAAGAGGGTCACATTCAGTTGCAGGCGGGAAGCAACGGCACCACCGGTACGATGTTTGACTACACCAATGCCATTAACGACCAGTGGGCGTTTCGCCTGACCGGCGTGTCCCGCCACAGCGATACTCAGTACGATCACACCCGCGAAGAGAAATATGCGCTGATGCCGCAACTGATGTGGCAACCGGATGAAGATACCCACCTGATCCTGAAAGCCTATCTGCAGAAAGATCCGTCTGGCGGCTATCACGGTTCAGTACCGGGTGACGGCAGCATCACCGAGCACAACGGCTACAAGCTGAGCAACGGCTTTTATGAGGGCAACAGCGACCTCGATCAGTTCAAGCGCCATGAGCAGATCTACAGCTTCGATTTCGCCCACCGTTTTAATGACGTCTGGTCATTCTCCTCCACCGGCAGCTACAGCCACTCGAATGTCGATCTCGATCAGGTCTATCAGATTGGCTGGGACAGCGCGAATCCCGATCTGATGAACCGCTACTACTCTGGCGAACATTCGTCACTCTCCGCGTGGTCCACCGATAACCGTTTACAGGCGGAGTTCAGTACCGGCGAACTGGAGCACCGCGTCACGCTGGGTGCTGAGTATCATCGTTACAAAAATGAGATCAGTAAGGCGGGCGGTTCGGCCACGCAGCTTAATGCCCTGACTGGCGAGCAGGTGGGTGACATGCCTGATTACACCTGGGCGGACAAAACCCGCCGCTACTACCAGACCGGTCTCTATCTGCAGGATGAGATGAAGCTGGACCGCTGGCATCTGGATCTCTCCGGTCGTTATGACCGCATCGTCGCCAATAACAGCGGCAGCGACCGACGTCAGGATGATCACATCAGCGGTCGCGCAGCGCTGCTCTATGCTTTCGACAACGGTATCTCGCCTTATGTCAGCTGGAGCCAGGCGATTACCCCGACTGCGCTCACCGATCCCAACAATAACCTGCTGAAGCCGACCACCGCAGAGCAGTATGAAGCCGGGGTGAAATATCAGCCGGTCGGCACCCGCGATCTCTATAGCGTCGCGGTCTATGACCTGACGCAGAAAGATGTGGCAAACCGCGACGTGCTGACAGCGACTTATACGCCATCGGGCAAAGTGCATTCACAGGGCATCGAACTGGAAGCGCGTAATCAGTTAACCCCACGCCTGAGCACCGTGGCGAGCTATACGCTGAATCATCTGCGCTACAAAGATTCGGTGGATGGCAACGACGGACATACGCCGTATGTCACACCCAACAGCATGGCTGCACTCTGGGGTCACTATCAGTTTGATTACGGTCTGAGTGCGGGCGCGGGCGTGCGTTATATCGGCAAACAGTGGGCGGACAATGAAAACACCACTCGCCTGCCGTCTGTGACGCTGTTTGATGCGTCAGTGCGGGCCGATCTCGGCGTCTGGAACAGCAGCCTGAAAGGGGCCTGGGTGCAGGTCAACGCCAATAACCTCACAGATCGTACCTATGTGGCGGGCTGTTACGGCACGGGCTATTGCTACTGGGGCGCAGAGCGCAGTGTCATGGCGACAGTCGGATACGACTTCTGATTGCAAAATAAGAGATAAAAAAGGGGACGAAGCGATTCGTCCCCTTTCTTGTTTAAACCGTTACGGTCAACTGCGTACTTTGCGGTAGATAAACAGCACCACGATGGCACCGATAACAGCGACCACAAAACTTCCGAAGTTGAACCCATCGACGCGGCCGAAGCCAAACAGCGTACTGATCCAGCCACCGACGACTGCGCCGATAATACCCAGCACAATAGTCAGAATGAAACCGCCACCGTCTTTACCCGGCATAATCCACTTCGCCAGAATACCCGCGATTAAGCCAAAGACGATCCAGGAAATAATACCCATCTGTTGCTCCTTCCTTTTTATGATTAAATCGTGAACGCCTGATTAATCAAGCGGTTTACCGCGATAAGTATAGCCTGCTTTTGAAAAAATGCCTGCCCGCTCACAGTTATTATTGATGAATCGCGCACTAAAGCTTTTTTTTGCCGCGCCGATAAACGAGATGAGGTTAAAACAGCCTAAGTAAAGCAACCCCCCTTGTGGAGCAGGACGTGAAAGAAGCCTACCAGGAACAATATTTAAAACGTGGCACGCTGGCGGTTCTTGGCGTTATGAAAGATCTGCTGGGATTGCAGACGCCATTACTGGTGCGCTTTCCGCGTGGACAATTTATCAGCCGGATGCTGGCTGCCGATGAAGATCGCCTGCTGTTTGACCTCGGCAGTAATAATCTGGATAACGATTATGCCCTTACCAGCGACGATCTCAGTATCACCGCTGAAACCTGGGGCGCGAAGGTGGAGTTCAGCCTCGTCTCGCTGGAAATTGTGGAGTTTGAGAGCTTGCCCGCCTTCAGCGCGCCGCTGCCGGAGCTGTTGTGGCAGATTCAGCGACGTGAGTTTTTTCGGATCAGCGCCCCACTGGAACCGCAGTTCTGGTGTTATACCGTGTGGCCAAATGGAAGGAAAACGCGCCTGCGGTTACAGGATCTGTCGCTGGGCGGTATCGGCGTGCTGGTGGATGAACCACTGCCGGAAGGGTTGCAGAATGGCGACAGCTTCAACGAATTCAGGGTCGATCTGGGCGAGTATGGTCACTTTGAAGTCCCTGTGAAGCTGCTGCAAATTGGTGAACGCAGTATGGTCACCGGCAAAAACGAAACCCGCATCGCACCCCGGCTGAGCTTTTGTTTTGCCACGCTGAACCCGACACAGGAGCGACAGCTTCAGCAGATTATTTTTGCCCTTGAGCGACTGGCTCGCGATAAATTGACCCGATTTCAGTAACCGCTTTACGGGTGCGCCACGCAGGTGGGCCGCATCCAGGCTATGCTTCTTGCTTGTTTTCTTTTAATCCGAAACCCAGCAAGGAGGCCCGCCCCAATGGAAAACTGGCTCTCTTCACATCGCTTTCACGCCCTCTTTTTTAATCAGGAACTCTGGCTCAATAGCGCCATCGTGGTGGTCTCCACTCTGGTGATTTACTGGGTATTACGTACCCTGATTCGCTTTATCTCCAACCGGATTGCCCTTTACAGCGAACATCGTCATGTCCGCGCCATCGCGATTCTGGTGGAGATATTGCGCAGTACCAGCCAGAGCCTGCTGTTGATCTTTTCGCTGCTGATTTCCCTGAAGTTTGTTGATCTGCCTGAATCCTGGAGCGTCACTATTGCGCACGGCTGGTTCCTGGCGCTGATTGTGCAACTCGCGCTGTGGATCGACTGCGGCATCCGACTGTGGCTGAAAAGCCTGCTGCGCGACCCGCTACACGTGCGGAACCCGGTGACGACGGTGATCCTGGGGATTATGCTGCGTGTCGTGGTCTGGATCATGATGTTCCTGGCCATTCTGTCGAACATGGGCATCAACATTACCGCACTGGTTGCCAGTCTGGGGGTTGGAGGTATCGCAATTGCGCTGGCGATCCAGACGGTGCTAAGCGATGTGTTTGCTTCGCTGGCAATAGGCTTTGATAAACCGTTTGAGCATGGCGATTTTATTGTCTTTGGTGACATTGCCGGTTCCATCGAGCATATCGGATTGAAAACCACCCGGCTGCGCAGCCTGAGTGGCGAACAAATCGTCTGCTCAAACACCATTCTGTTGCAGCAAACCATTCACAACTATAAGCGCATGCAGCAGCGCCGCATTGTCTTTAAGTTCGGTATAAGCTACGCCACGCCATCTGAGCAGGTTCGGGAGATCAGCCCGCTGGTAAAAGAGATTATTCAGGGCGTTGAAACTACTCGTTTTGACCGCGCCCACTTCCTGGCCTTTGAGGACTCAAAACTGACCTTTGAAGTGGTCTATTTTGTACTGGATGCGGATTACAACAAGTACATGGATATTCAGCAGGAGATTAACCTGCAACTGATGGCGGCCCTGGAAACGCGCAATATCCGCTTCGCCTTCCCGATTCGTCAGGTTGAGTTCAGCGGCGGTAATCTGCCGCCGGTCGATCTGGTTGCGGTGGAGAGTGAAGATGGCGAGGTGCGCAGAATGGCGCGCTAACCCGGCCCCGCCTTCCTGCCGCCAGGAAGGCGGGCATGGAAGCCGGTGCTGAGAGTTGAAGAAGATCCGGTGACCGGTATGGCTGTGGCGCAAGTCAAACCGCCTCCTCAGGTCGTCGGTCAGGAGAAACCACAGGCGATTCGTTGTACGCTGCTGGGTAGCACCATCAAGGTGCAGATCATCGACTACCCCACGGCGCGGCTGCTGCTCACGCCGCAGGATTAATTACCCTTGATCAGATGGTGCGGTAAGCCGTGGTGACCTTCCACAGGTAGCGCGGTGCCTGCGCCGCCGGATGCTTGTTCTGCACATGCTGATAGAACTCATCCGGTGACAGGGTGTTGATCATCGCAATGGCCCGATCGCGATCGCGGGAAAAGGTTCGTAGCAGCGCACCGGCACCGTTGGCATAGGAGACAATGGTGGCATAGCGAAGCGTCAGCGGATCGCGGATGCCCGACAGCGCGGAGTTCTGAAGGATACGGATATAGGCGGTGCCGATATCAATATTTTTGGCCGGATCGCGCAACTCAGCATTCGATGGCTGACCACGACGTCCCAGCGTGCGATAGACTTCGCGCCCGGCAGTCGAGGCTTTAATCTGCATCAGTCCCACCGCATTGGAACGGCTCACCACGCCCGGATTTCCACCCGACTCGACACTGATAATGGCGCTGATCAACTTCTCATCAACGCCATAATGACTGGCGGCATCTTCGGTAAACATTGCCCAGGTGCCATTGACACTGGACGGGGGTGCCTGAGTTAACGGCGTGTTGCGCTGCTTCACGGCATGATGCGGTGGCTCGCTGGCACAGCCGGTCAGGAGTAACGCTGAGAGTATAAGGTGTCGGATTTTCAGCAATTTTTCATCTCGTAGCTGTGGTGGCGAATGCTATCATACCCAGGCAGCCTGAGAGCAAAATTACCGTTTATCCTAAATACACTAAAATCCGGCGCGTACCGTGACTTCAGGGGCGCTTTTCGCCATCATCCCCGTATGCCAGGCGCTAACAGCAGGAAAGTATGATGATTTCACGTTCAGTTCGTCTTATCTCCCCCTCCGGTTACTGTCACAATCAGACTGCGGCGCTGCAGGGCATTGCGCGACTGCGTGCGGCGGGCCATCACGTCGAGAACGAGCAGGTGATCACCCGTCGTTTTCAGCGCTTCGCCGGTACCGACGCAGAACGCCTTGGGGATATCAACCAGCTTGCCAGCCTCAGCACGCTGCCCGACGTGGTGCTGGCGGTGCGTGGCGGTTATGGGGCCAGCCGGCTACTGGAGTCAATCAACTATATCGGCCTGCAACGCCGTCTGCTTAATCAGCCGCTGGCGTTGTGCGGCCACAGTGATTTCACCGCTATTCAGCTGGCGCTGCTGACACAGGCCGGCTTGATTACCTTTAGCGCACCAATGCTGGCGGGGAACTTCGGTGCCGCGACCTTATCTGAATTTACCCTTCACCACTTCTGGCAGGCACTGACATCACCTACAGTAGAGGTGAGATGGCAAAGCGAAACGCCAGATGAGGGCGAATGGCAGGGTACCCTGTGGGGCGGGAATCTGGCGATGATCAGCTCACTGATCGGCACGCCGTGGATGCCGCAGATTGAGAACGGCATTCTGGTCATTGAAGATGTGAATGAGCATCCGTTCCGCATCGAACGCATGCTCATTCAGCTGCAGCAGAGCGGCATTCTGGCGCGACAGCAGGCGATTGTCACTGGCAGCTTTACCAGCACTGCCCTGACAGAGTATGACAATGGATTTGACTTCAATACCGTCTGGCAGCGACTGCGTGACACCACCGGTCTGCCGGTGATCTGTGGATTAGATTTTGGTCATGCCGCTGACACCGTAACACTGCCTTTGGGCGCCAGCGCACGATTAGCGGTCAGCCAGGGCCATGCCCAATTGCAGGCGACCGGGCATCCCGTCCTACGGGAATAGAGTACGTTTCAGGAGATCGACATTGAAGCCGTTGTATGACGATTTGTGGATCTCAACCCCGGAATTTCCGGTGGAAGATGCCGTTAATGACCTAATGATGCATGGCTTTATGCTGCGTCACCCGCGCGGCAATCTGTTGATTGGCCGTGTAGAAAATCCATTGGATCATGAAGTGCTGGCCGATACCGGCGGTGTGATCCGACACTATCTGACCCACTGGCATGAATCCGCGCCCGGGGCAGCGGTGATCCAGCAACGCTTCAACAGCGCACTTTACTGCCATAGCCGATCGCTGGGACCTATCAGCCGTTTTGCTGAGCCTGATGACACTTTTTCGCAGCAGGAAACCCACTTCGGGGATTTCCACCTGCTGCCAACGCCAGGACACACGCCGGGCAGTTGTAGCTATCTCTATACCTCGCCGCTGGGGCTGACCTATCTTTTTGTGGGCGATAGCGTGACACGTTCGCATGATCGCTGGGTTACGGTGCTGGTGCCGGACAGTAATCCGGCTGAGCTGAGTCAGACACTGGAATTTTATCGCTCGCTGCGTCCCGACGTGGTGCTGATGAGTACCACGCGCGGGCATCTCTCCTGGAAAAAAGTCACGCTGCAAAGCTGGCTCGCCGCAATTGATGAGGCCGAACAGCATCCGCTGGATCTGCGTCAGCAACCGCTGTTCTGATTACAATATTTTGGTCAGATAGTGCCGCTGATGATGACCCAGGTAGTTCGCCAGACTGAGCCACAGGATGTAGCCATGTTTTTCATAAAACGGCCGCGCCTGAAAACTGGCGGTATCCACCTGAGCATAGTGGCAGCCGCGATCCCGCGCCTCCTGCTCGGCGGCCTGCATCAGCTGACTGCCTGCACCCTGCCCGCGTTGCGCCTCACTCACCCAGAGCATATCAATCCGCAGCCAGTTACCGGTGGTAGAGCCGGTCAGTCCGGCCAGCTTATTACCCTGCTCATCACGAATAAACACACCTATTGGCCTGATCTCATTCACATCATAAAATTTGCTGTTGAAGGCATTCAGACCCAGTCTGACCTCATCCAGATCCTGCGCGGTGACCTTGTCGGTAATCTCAGTTTGCATGGTGGCTCCCGGATTTTAGTATCGGCGTGCTGATGATCGTCGTAACGTTCCAGAATGAAAGCATCTGCGTCGCGTTTTTCGTAGCGACTAAAGCCAGCCTTTTATCACTGTCGCGATAGACGTGGCTGAACGACTTCAGGACCTGTAAATGAAGTAATCGGAGTGCGAAAAAAGCTGAAAGTTGAAATTTGAAAGTTGAGAAAAAATAAAGTAATTCGACCAGCCTGACAAGCTGCCACACTGGCCGGGTAGTGATTAGTCAGCGGCCACCTCGGCAGCCAATAACATCAGTGCCAGCCCGGCATTCTCAATATCATAAGCCTGCATCGCTGCACGAATATCCGCTGAGCAGGCGAGCACCTGTTGCTTCTTATCGGCTTCCAGCTGGTCAATCGCATGGCGAATAATCATTAGACTTGCTTCTTCTTCTTTCATCATTTATCCCTGGATTTGCCTAAGTGGTGCGCAAAGAAGCCAAGAATAACGTTTATTGATAAGCAAAGTCACCCTTTTACATTCCTGTTGCTTACCGATTAAACAAATCACAAACAGGAGGCGCAGCGGAAACTGCTATGATTGAGTGATTGGTGGCGCAACAGGACAGACTCTGTGCCATAAAACGCCCAGGGATTGAAGCAGGTAAAAATTATGATGCGACTCAGCATTTTTCTCCTCATCGCGATGGTGACTGGATGTTCATCTGGCCCGAAAGGGGTGGAATGTCCCGGTGAGGTTTCGACACTTTATGGTCAGTCGATGGGACAGACTCAGGGCGTGATTTTTGATCTGGTTAATGCCTTTACCGTGACCCGGGAGAATATCAGCGTTGAGAGTGGCCCGCTGCAATCGCTGGATCGGTTTAAATATATCCCGTCCGCAGTGACGCGTGAGGGCTATTATGCGCAACGCCTGTCAGATAAGCAGTTCCGCCTGATCAATCCTTACCAGGACACCCAAATCACCTGGACCTGTCCATAAGGGATGAATCCTGCTGCCAGATCGTTTATTGTCAGAAAACGTCAAGCAGCAGGTCTCCCCGATGGAAAAGCGTCTGGATAACAACGGTTATATCGACTTCCCCTTCCCCGCCACCCGTAATGCGGATGGCTCCGTGAATCCCTGTGGTTTTGATCTGACGCTGGAAACCGGACGCCTTGAGGAGATCGCGGTGCTGAACCGTTCAGTAAATCTTCGGCGGCTGGTCGAGGAGATCAATTTACAGGAGGGGCTGTTTATGACCCTGGCCTGCGACTGGCAACAGCAGGCAAATGCGGTCTGTGGCTTCATTGATGTAGCTTTTCGTCCCGATTTGCCGCAACACGGCCATGAGGAGGCATTGCAGCTGGAAGCGAGCTTTAACCGCTACCTGGCTGGGCAGGAAAAGCACCATCAGATGCCCGCTGAGACGCTGGTCAATTATGCCCGTTCGGTACTCGACTGGAGCTGGTCACCGCTGCGCCAGCGTCAGCGCGATTATGAAAAGATCACCATTCAGTTCTATTGTCCGCAGGCTGATGACGCCGAATGGTGTTTTGATCATCTGCGTCATTTCCTGGTGAGCGTCTACCCGGCCTGCGTCGCAGCCCGTTCACTCTGACCCCTTTTGCCCCCGGAGTTGCTATGCGTTCTGTTGCGCTGTCTGCTGTCACACTGTTCTGCTCACTGTTTTTTGCCGCTGCTGCTCAGGCCGATCGCTGCCAGCAAATCCGCGCCGGTCTTGATATCGGTTCCGGTACCACCAAAATTGCAGTAGCGCGCGTCAATGTCTGCCAGCTGCGCATCGAAAAAATGCTGTATCAGGATCAACGCGCCGTGGGCTGGAACGAAGCGTTAGCGCATTCAACAGATAATCAACTTAGCCCGGCAATGACCCAGGAAGGCGCTGCCGCACTGCAGCAGCTTATTACGCAAGCACAGCGCTTTCACCCACAGCGGATCAGTGGCGTAGCCACGGCGGTGTTCCGCAATGCCAGTAACGGTCAGGCAGTCATCCAACAATTGCAGCGCCAGACCGGTGCGGAAATCAGCATCATCTCGCAGCAACAAGAAGCGAAACTCGGTTTTCTTTCCGCTAAAGCTGCCCTTAACGATCCGGCGATTCGTGATGAACAGTTGCTGGTCTGGGATATTGGCGGTGGGTCGATGCAGATGACCGCCTGGCAGCAGCAGGGTGGCAAGTTGGTGGCGGATATCTATCAGGGCAGACTGGCCTCAGTGACGCTGAAGAACTTTATTCTGACGGTGCTGAAGAATACCCCGGAAGCCAAATCCCCCAATCCGATCGGCTCCTGGCGGCAGTCGGTGCTGCGCTTTGTGCAGTTTTATGCTGCTAATGAAGTCAGCCCGCAGATCAAACAGGATGTGGCTGGTCGGCGGGTGATTGGCATCGGGGGCGTACACGGTTCTTCCTTGCGTAATCAGTTACCGGGCAAACCCAACAACTATACGCTGGCGACATTAAAGCAGTTGTCGCAGCAGCAAGTCTGGAAGGGCGACAGTGAACTGTCGGGCAACTACCGGGCCACGGATGTCAGCAATCTTTTACTGGTTGAAGGTTATATGCAGGCGCTGAAAATTGATAAGGTCACGATTGTTGAGGCCAGTCTGATTCAGGGCGTGCTGCTGCAGTAGCGCAGCTTTTCCCGCCTTCGGTTACGCGTCAGGTTTAACCAGACGGATGGCATGATCCAGCATCCGCTGCTCATCCCGTTCACTGTGAGCGCGCTGCTGGCGGGTTCGTTTTAGCAGGTCGTAGATTTCGCCACGTCGGGTGTCATGGCCGCGCTCCAGCAGCACAATGACCGCATCGCCAATCACCCGGCAGACTTCATCGTAGTCATCATCATTCAGTACATCACGTTTCATCGCTTCTCCTCCGGCTATGCCTGACTGCGCCTCTCTTTACCCAAGGGTAGGCAGGAAATAACAGGCCCGCAAATGCCAGGCCATTAACAGGCAGAAATGATTTTTTAGCCCCTTATTCACCGCTGGCGGAGCAGAATTCACTATCTTTGCTACGCTTTGAGGGTCTCACTACAAAACCAAGGAGCAACAGATGTCAGGAAAAATCGAAGATAAAGTAAAAGAAGCGGCTGGCGCAGTTCAGGAACAATGGGGTGCAGCAACCGGCTCATCTGAGCATCAGGCTAAAGGCGCAGCACGCCGTTACACTAATCAGGCAAGTTATGCTGCACGTGATGCTGCTGAATGCATCAAGGATCAGGTTCAATCCAATCCTGTTGCCGGTCTGGCCATAGCGGCAGGCGTTGGCGTGTTCATCGGCTTCCTGCTGGGCCGCAAGTAAGACAGCTTAACGTCAACAGAACGGGAGCCACTGGCTTCCGTTTTTTTTGCTTTGATTCCTCGCCGGCAGAGCAGGATCTGAAAGTTGCACCTTTTCAGACCAGAGTGCGGTGAGGGGCCCAGTTTAACTACGTTCTCTTTCTGACAACATCAAGGTGACCTTATGAAAACAATTCCTGCCCTGCTGCTGGTTGCAGCGACCTTAACCTCTCTGGCGGGCTGCTCACATAAGAGCGACGCGATTAAGGAAGATGGTCGCCCACATGCGCCAAGTGGCCAGTCTTCACCGGGCGGCACGCTGGGTTCAGGCCCGGTGGGTCAGCCTCAGTCATAGTATCCTGCCCCGGCACGGGTGCCGGGGTTGTTTTGCGTTTTAGCGTACTGCGTAGAACTCTCAGAATAATTTTGCTAATAATTACCCCGCTATTAGTTCCCCATGAAACTAAAACCCGCCATATTCATTAATAAAATCACCCAGAGTTTTTTCTATTTATTTAACTACAAAACACTCAAAATAAAGTTTTAATGAAGTACAGATCGGACAGATTTCAAACAAAAACTCAACGGCTGAAAAAAAACCCTGTCATAATGAACTTTCGCTGTGGCACTAATCTCTAACACCTCATAATACTTTCATTTTAATAACATCAGTAAATGTAAGAGAATTCAGA
>Ga0209067_10000212_pt1 | contig 40516 bp, 25 predicted proteins | sample ColStrG_CSR_2013_FD_187199 | JGI IMG/M metagenome (GOLD analysis project Ga0209067, IMG submission 187199) | Freshwater sediment microbial communities in response to fracking from Pennsylvania, USA - Cold Stream Run_MetaG_CSR_2013 (SPAdes)... | ecosystem: Environmental > Aquatic > Freshwater >... | reverse complement strand
TCTGGTCCTTATAATATAACCGTTACAGATTCCTGCGGGAATTCAAGAGTTATAACTACGGCAGTAAGTCTTGAGCCCAATACCGTAACCACATTAGGGGTTAAATGGGGTGGGGGTTATATTACCTATCAAAGTCCATTTAATTGTAATTCACCCTTGACGGTTAATTTCTGGGGAATTTTAAATAGTTATGGTACCGCTTTAACCACTCATGAAAAAAGCATTTATCGATGGGCCTATGAATACCCATCCGGAAGTGGTAATATTTATGGTGCAGGGGGAGCCTTAGGAGGACAAACTGTACCCCTAACCCAAACTTCCCTTCCTTTAACGCCTACCGCTACCTATCCTTATCAATACGCTGACCTTATTTTATTTGATAGTTGTGGTAATGCTAAGTTTTTCAAAAAAGCCATTCTGCCTTCTATTCCTCAACCGGGGCCAGGGGTTACCGGGGATATTTTTAGCACAAATCTTCAACCCATTTACGATTGTACCTATGGGGCAGGGGCTCATTATACTTTATGGGGAGATGAAGCCATTTGTTATCCATTTACCTTTGCCTTTACCGATAAAGCCACTGGAAAAGTGGTGTACGATACCATTGCCAATAGTTCTTCCAGTACCAGCCTTTTTGGATTAACGCCCGGTGATACCTATACCGTGGTTTCAAAGGATGGGAATGGGCATCGGGCCAATTGGTATACTTCGGATACTCTCAAAATGCTGACCACCCAAGCGGGTTTCTCCGTACTTACGGATACCAGTACCACAATTGGTGCCAATGCAGGTACAGTAAGAATTTATCCTACCGGTAATTTGGTGACGGGTTCCCAGGTAACCTATCAAGTGACCGCCTCCACCAATCCGGCCGTTCCGGTGGGTTATAGCAAAACCGTCACGACCACCTATCCTTTAGACCCACAGTTTAGCGCTCTATTTCTAACTAGCCCGAATAATACCACTTCATGGCCGGAAGGAACCTATACGGTAAATATAACCGGTGGATGCTATAGTTCCACGAATACCTTTACCATAATAGGCTTTAATGCAAAACTAAATGGGGTATATACTACGAATCCTACCTGTGGATCTTTTGGATTAAATGTTCAGGCTTCCATTCCGAATGACCCTTCCAATAGTTTAGATCAGGCCGGTAATTATGTGGTAACCATTCTTTCAGGACCCAGTAATATAGGTCAGCAGGCCCATTTTTCAACCATTCCGGTTAGTCCGGGGGTATATTCAGCCTTTTTTCCAGGTTTAACCTATGGAACTTATACCGTAGGTTTAGGCATTGCGGGTTCCAATACCAGTTCATTCGGAACAGAAAATATTACCTATACGGTGAACAATACCTTTCGAATTAGTGCTTCTAAAACAGGGGGGTATGTTTGTTCGGGTCAAACTACAGGTACATTAACCATTTCGGCGGTTTCAGCCATCAGTACCACCCTGCAATATTCTATCGATGCAGGAAAAACCTACCAGACCTCCAATATATTTCCGAATGTGGCGGTAGGAACCTATCCGGTTCAAATCATGGATTCATGTGGGGATGTGGCCACTTATAAAGCGGATGTTCGTGCTGCGAATAATATTTATATAAGTTCCTCCAGTACCAATGATACCATCTGTAATGGAACCAGCTTTAATTTATATGCAGCCGTTGGGGATGGAATTACCTATGCCTGGACTGGGCCCAATGGTTTTACGAGTTCTTTACAATCTCCGACCGTTACCAAAGCCACAAGTGCTGCTTCGGGAACCTATAGTGTTACCATCACTACACCTTCCTGTACCTTAACCGGAAGTGTTAAAATGGTCATAAACCCTTATCCTTCCCTGGTTGTCAATAATCCAAGCCCGGTATGTTATCCAGGTACGGTAGATATTACTAAGCCGGCCATTACCTCGGGAAGTGGGCCTGGATTAAGCCTAGGTTATTATGTTGATTCATTAGGGGCTCAAACCCTTAGTAAGCCTAATGCGATAGGCATTTCAGGTACCTATTATATTAAAGGAACCAATTCAAATGGTTGTACGGTATTTAAACCCGTTGTGGTCACTATTATTACCCCACCGATTGCCACCATTAGCTACGTGGGCTCGCCTTATTGTGGTCCTATCATGATTCCAGTCGTTCAAACGGGTCAAACCGGGGGTACGTATAGTTCCACTCCGGGTCTTTCCATTAATCCTAGTACAGGAACTATTAATGTTGGAGCCTCCGCCGTAGGTAATTATACCATTACCTATACCTTCACCAACGGAAGCTGCTCCAATACGACCACTACCAATATTACCATCAATACGCCTACGGTATATAATGTGACCGGAACGACCACTATTTGTACGGGATCCAGCGCCAATATCGGCTTAGATGGCTCCGATCTAAACGTGAATTACCAATTGCAGGTGGGGGGTGTCAATGTTGGAAAATCCATAGTGGGAACCGGTTCGGCTTTATCCTGGACCGTAACTTCTCCAGGGACCTATACAGTAGTGGCCACCAATTCAAGCTATACCTGTAATGTTAATATGAATGGATCCGCTGTCATTACCGTTATTCCTTTACCCACCGCATCCAATGCAGGCAATAATATCAACCTAAACTGTGCCACTCAAACCAGTACAAGTTTATCAGGTAATAATCCGAGCAATGGAACTGGTACCTGGACTCAGGTAACCGGTCCGAATACAGCCTCGATTACCAATCCAACCGCCTATAATTCTGGAATTACAGGTTTAATTTCAGGAACCTATACCTTTAAATGGACCATATCCAACGGAGTATGTAGTTCTAGTTCTACGGTCAATGTAACTATTCCACCCGTTTTGTCGGCCTCCATAAAAACTCAAACCAATGTAACCTGTAATGGTGGCTTAAATGGAAGTGTTACCGCCGCGGGATCTGGAGGAACTCCACCCTATATATATAGTTGGAATACCAATCCGGTTCAAACCGGGGCTACCGCCAATGGTCTTGGTGTAGGAGACTATATTGTAACGGTTACCGATGCCGCAGGTTGTATAACCACCGCCCCAGTTACTATAACTCAGCCGGCAGCGGTATCGGTTGTAGTCACCAATCCCGCAACCGTTTATGCACCGAATGTGGTGGATATCACTTCCCCCGGAATTACCACCGGTAGCACCTTTGGCCTAACCTATACCTACTTTACCGATTTGGCAGCTACCCAGCCCTTGTCCAATCCTACCAAAATAAATCAATCTGGAACATTTTATATAAAAGGAACCAATGGTTTAGGATGTATTGGAATAAGCGCGGTTCAGGTTAAGATTATTCCAGTGGCGACTCCCGATTTTGTTAGTACGGCTTCTAATACAGCGGTAACCAGTACGGTTTTATCCAACGATTTTGGGAATTTGAATCCAGCCTCTGTAACGATTGGAACCAATCCTAGCCATGGTACGGTTTTGGTTAATCCGGATGGTTCGATAACCTATACTCCGACTCCTGGTTTTTCAGGCACCGATTTATATACCTATTCGGTTTGTGATCAGGCATTACCTAGCCCGACTTGTTCAAATTTTGCCCTTGTTACGGTAACCGTGGCCAATCCAATTTTACCCATACCTATAGCGGATAAAATGAGTACCGTTTCAAATTCTCCTATTACCCTTCCCAATATAAGTTCTAACGATATTCCGGGAACCTATCCAATTGACCCATCCAGTATTGATTTAGATACCACCCAAGTGGGGGTTCAAAGCAGTTATACGGTGGCAGGTCAGGGAACCTTTATGGTAAATTCTACAGGCGCTGTATTGTTTACTCCCGCTTCGGGATTTTCAGGAATCGTAACCGACCGATATACCATAGCCGATATTTATGGATATCGTTCATCTATCTCGGCTCCAATTACCCTATCCGTTTACCCAGTGGCTAATCCGGATTCAGCGGCTACCGCTTCCAATGCGCCTACAACCACCAATGTACTATTGAATGATATAGGAAATTTAAATCCAGCATCGGTTACCATATCGTCTAACCCAAGCCATGGAACCGTTTTGGTATATCCAAATGGAACCATTACCTATACTCCAACACCGGGTTATTCAGGTTCCGATACCTATACCTATACGGTTTGTGATAAGACCAGTCCAAGCCCATTATGTTCGGCTCCTGCCCTGGTAAAAATCACCACCGGAAATCCTATACTACCGATTCCAGTTTCGGATCAAGGGATTACCATTGCTCAAAAAGCGATCACTCTGGCTAATATTAGTTCCAATGATATTGCAGGCACCTATGCCATTTCTCCAGGATCGATCGATTTGGATACACTAACCGCGGGTGTACAGTCAACCTATACCCTGGCAAATCAAGGTACATTTAGTGTGGATGCAAGTGGGGCTCTGACCTTCACTCCCGCAACAGGATTCTCCGGAATCGTAACCGATAGCTATACCATAGCGGATATTTATGGTTATCGCTCGGTTAAAAAGGCTAGCATAACTATTTATGTTTATCCTACCTATATCACCAACCCTCTTCCGGTTACGGATTATCTTAATACCCCTGTGATCACCAATTTATTGACCAATAATATTGGAAACCTGGATCCAACGACTATAAAAATTGAAAGTGCACCCACCCATGGTTTGGCCTTGGTAAATGGGGATGGTACTGTAACCTATACCCCTTTAAACGGATATATTGGAGCCGATAGCTATATCTATACGGTTTGTGATAAAACCAAACCCAGCCCATTATGCTCGACTCCAGTTACCGTACAAATTAACGTCCTTCCTCCAAAAGCCGATATATCCGTAGTATTAACCGGTCCAAGCAGTCAGAATGACGCAAACCCAGTAAAATATACCCTAAAGGTAACCGATCTAGGTCCGACCAATTCTCATAAGCTGGTCATGACCAATACCCTTCCTGGAGGCGTAAAACTAATTGATTCTACCTTAAAATATTCTGGAGGTACGGTTACCTATAATGCCTCTACGAATACCTTAACCCTTACCGTAGATAGTCTGCCTATTGGGCAATCAATTACGATTACCTATTCAATTATCCCTTCGAAATTAGGAACCCTAACCAATTCGGCCTCGGTTACCGGTTTCGAACCCGATCCAGTCTTGACCAATAATATCTCAACGGTAACGACTGATTATGAATTAAATAATTTAATTATAACCAATCTATTTACTCCTACCGGATCCAGTAAAAACGAGGTATTTGAAATAAAAGGTTTGGAATACTATCCCAACAATACCATGGATATTTTTAATCGATGGGGAAATTCGGTGTATCATACCGAGTCATATGGTACAGGTGGTAATTGGTGGAATGGATCGGGGGTAAATGATGGTACTTATTATTATCTATTAAAAATCAATAATAACGGTACTTCATTAGTGAAATCCGGTTATGTAACCATTATGAGAAAAGCTAAGCATTAATAATAAGTAAGAAGAAATATGAAGAAATATATAAATGCCTATACTTTAATCCTTATTCTCTTTTTATTGGGGATAAGCCGTCCGGTTAAGGCTCAGCAGGATGCCCAGTTTACCCAGTATATTTTTAATGGTTTGGCGGTTAACCCTGGTTATGCCGGTTATAAAGAATTGACCAATGCCATGATATTATATAGAAATCAATGGACCGGAGTCGATGGATCCCCTAAAACTCTAACTGCATCGGTGGATGGAGTGACCGAAGATAGAAGAATGGGACTCGGATTCCAGGTAATTAGCGACCAATTGGGAGCGGAAAATAATTTATCAGCTTTTGCTTCCTATGCCTATAGAATACAGGTAGGAGAGGAAAGTCGGTTAAGTTTGGGTCTGGCGGCTGGTTTAATACAGTATTCGGTGGATGGATCCAAATTAAGCCTATTAAATCAGGATCCGAATTATGGTTTAATCAAGGTAAATGTTCTGAATCCTGACCTGAATTTTGGAGTATTTTATGCGAACAGCCATTATTATTGGGGATTATCGGCGACCAATTTACTAAGCAATATTCAATATAATAGTTCGGCCTATTTATATCTATATCGTGTACGTCATTATTATGCTCAGGCAGGAGCCATTTTCGATATAAGTGATAATCTAAGCATTAAACCTTCTTTTTTAATTAAGGAGGATTTTAAAGGCCCTACTAATCTCGATTTAAACTTATTCTTCCTTTTAGGGAAACAGCTTTGGTTGGGAGCAGGCTATCGTACTGGGGTTAAACTATTCTCTTTGAATAATTTAGCCAATAATTTATCGAGTTCGGATGCTTTAACCGGAGTGGTTGAATATAATCTGGATCAAAATTGGAGGATAGGATATTCTTTCGATTTTACCACGAGTAATTTACAATCCGTAAGTGGAGGAACCCACGAAATTTCCATTGGATACAGGTTCCTACGAATGAGAGACCCCATGGCAAGCCCTCGTAACTTTTAATAAAACCTAATTACCTAATCATACCCAGAATCAAAACTGGGATAAGGATAAAAAACTGAATATCATGATAAAGAATAAAAAAATAATTCAAAATCTTTTCTTCATAATCATTGGTTTGATGGGAATAGGATTGCCTTCGGCCTTTTCCCAGGAATTACCTCATGGAAGCGATATAGGCGATTTGTATTATTCCAAATTTAATTATGAACGAGCTTCGATGGAATATGAGAAATTGGCCGCCATGAAAAATCCAAAACCTATTATTTATAGGCGATTGGTGGATTGTTATCAGCATTTAAGAAATTATCCAAAATTTTTGGAATGGGCACAAAGAGCAACGGAATTATCGAATGCCGGTGTGAATGATTTTTATTATTATGGGGAGGCCTTACAGGAATCAGGACAATATAAAGAAGCTATTGAGGCGTTTAAAAAAGCGAAAGGCACTAAATTAGTGGATTCAGCGACCCTGGAAAATTATATTCAAAGTTGTGTATGGGCCTCTGATAAAAATTCCTCGAAAGAATGGTTCAGGGTTGAAAATCTTAGCGCTATAAATACTAGTTTCTCTGAATTTGGGCCTAGTTTGTATGGGGATAGTTTATTATTGGTATCGGATCGACCCTTGGATGAAAATGCCGGATTATTTCTTAAAGATGGAGTAACCAGCAAGAAAATCACAAATAAAACTGGAATAAGCTATCTAAAAGTTTTTTCAGTACCGCTTAAAACCATTATTGGTTCATCGGGAACCAGCAAGGATAAAATGCTTAATATAACAGCCTTTAATCCCTTATTGAGTTCAGGATATCATTTTGGACCAGTTGCTTTTACTCATGACGGAAAAAGAATTTATTTTACCAAAACGGAAAGAGCCAGAAAGAACGATAGCTTACGACATTTAGGGGTAACCAAATCGGATTCGGCTCGATATTTTAGAACGGCTGAGCAGGAGGTAAATTCAAAGAAAACGTTTAATATTAAGAAATTGGCCTTTATCAATCGGTTTGAATTATGGTATTCCGATAAAGTAGGATCTTCCTGGTCTGAGCCAAAACCTTTTCCCTATAATGGAGGCGTTAATTTTTCAGTAGGTCATCCAGCCATAAGCAATGATGGCCATTATCTATACTTTGCTTCCGATATGCCAGGGGGAAAAGGAGGTTTTGATTTATATGTTTCCAGGGTAAATCCGGATGGTACTTTTTCAAAACCAGAAAATCTTGAAAATTTAAATACTTCTGAAGACGATGAATTCCCATCTATTGGAGAAGATGAACATTTATATTTTGCCTCCAATGGCCGTTTAGGATTTGGGGGTTTGGATATCTATCAAGCTACCGGATCGGCTAATCATTGGGATAATATCACCAATTTAGGAAAACCCATTAATTCAGAAAAGGATGATTTTAGTTATCTAAGTTCGGAAATTGCCGGAGTAAAGGGTTTCTTTTCAAGCAATCGAGAAGGAGGTGAAGGGGCAGATGATATTTATATATCGAGAAGAATATCCAATTTACAGATAATCGCTCGTGAAAATCATTCACTGAGAAAAATTCCTTTTGTGTCCTTATCGGTAAGCATTGATGATGGAACTGAAAAGAAAATGGAAACCAATACGGAAGGATTTTTAGCCATGACTCTTGAATCGGGTCAAAAGGTTAGTATAAAAGCCAGCCGATCTGGATTTAGGGATAGTAACATGGTATTTCTGGCCAATCCCCAACAGCTTAAAAATGACACCCTAACCTTATTTATGGATTCCATTGCCCTTAAAAAGGAAGAGGTATTGGCCGATAAGGACCATTCTAAAACGAGTCCCAAGGAGGTTTATGCTATATATTATGATTTGAACAAATTTGTACTTAGAGAGGATGCCCTTCAGATTTTAAAGGGAATGGTGGAGGATTTAAAGGGAAAAACCAAATATAAAATTCTGGTATCCTCATTTTGTGATATACGAGGATCCGCCACGTATAATTATTGGTTATCGAAAAAACGTTCGGAATCGGCTTTAGAAAAACTGGTAGCCCTAGGTATTCCTAAGGAAAAAGTTCAAATATCCTGGTTTGGTAATCAGGTAACCATAAGTGATTGTAAAAATAATAAGGATTGTATTGAGGCCGAACATATCCGGAACAGACGTTCGGATATAAAGGTGGTGAGTCTCTAATCCATTAAGGTAATATACAAACTGGTATTGGCTTTTACCTTGATCCAATGATCTTCACTGGCTCCTCGGGAAAATAAATAATGGGAAAATGAAAGGGCAGCCGGAATTAAAAAAGCTGGCTGCTTTCCTATTTCAATAGGTGAATTTTCTACCCATTGAAGGGAGATGAAACAATCCTGATCGAGAATAATACCCTCCCGGCTTAGATCCACATGAATCCAGCCCGTTTTTTGATTCTCTACCGAAAAAAATAAAGGTTTTTGAATTAAAACGGAATCCGGCTCATGTTTATGGATGGCATATAATAAAATCCTAAATTTTATATGGGAAAAGGAATTGCCGGTAATATAAAAGTTAAGATCTTTTAACCAGGCAGGATGCCTCTTCGCTTGAAATTCAAGGCCCAATTCAGCACCGACCACCGATTTTTTTTGATTTTTTCCAAAAATGGAGAATTGAATTAATTTCCCTTCAGAGGTTCTTCCAACTTTTTCTTCCAAGCCCGGATTTGCTGAAACACTCAATTCATTTAAGGGAATACTCAGGGAAGGTATTACCAGTTTTAACTTATCCCAGGGCCTGGGCAAAATCTCTAATCGAATTAAAAGGGTTTTATACCCTATGCAAGTTATTCTCAGAGAGTCTTTTAAATCACCCTCGGGAATTTCAAGGGAAAATCGTCCTAATGAATCGGAAATGGTACCCAATCCCTTTCCCAATATCCCTATGCCAGCATAAGCCAGTCTATTATTTAAACTATCCACCAAAATTCCGGAAAACAGGATCGGTTTTTGAATGGGCGTTGAATTTGGGGTTTGGGCTTCTATAAAAAATGTACCCAAAAAATAAAAAGCAAAAAATATTAGAAAATAGGTTTTGGTTTTACTCATATATAGGCTTAGTTAGTTGTAAGAATAACCTTATAAACCCATATTTATTGTTGCAATTAAAAACAGAATCCCATCTCGTCTATTTCATCAGTTTATGATAAGTCCTTTTTTAATCGAATACAAAAAGCCCTATAGTGAATGCTAGGAACCCGGATAAATTATAGAGGCTTTATGCCATCATTTTTTCCTCTTAAATTTATTTATTTATCCATTTATCAGTTCCTATATTTAATTCATGAAGGCCTTTCTATTTCTTAGTTTTTTCCTTATTCCATTTCAGGGATTTTTTCAAAAACCCATTCCGGTTTATAAAAACCCAAATGCCAGTACTGAACGAAGGATTTTGGATTTATTGCAAAGAATGACCTTAAAGGAAAAAATACTCCAATTAAACCAACAAACCCTTGGCGATAACAATAATCCCAATAATTCAGGATATGAGAAGCCCCATTTTCCTTTGGAGATTGGTTCACTTATATATTTTGGCAATGATCCTATTTTTAGGAATACTGTTCAAAGGCAGGCGATGGAAAATACTCGCTTAGGCATTCCAATTTTATTTGGATATGATGTTATTCATGGATATAAAACAAGCTTTCCCATTTCATTGGCTCAGGCTTGTTCCTGGAATCCAGAGCTTGTTCAATCAGCATGCGAAATGGCAGCCAAAGAAGCAAAATTATCAGGCATTAATTGGACATTTTCCCCTATGATCGATGTTGCACGAGATCCCCGATGGGGAAGAGTATCTGAAGGATATGGGGAGGATCCTTATACCAATGGGATATTTGGATCGGCATCGGTAAAGGGCTATCAAGGCAAGAATTTATCCGATCCTTATTCGATTGCTTCCTGTTTGAAACATTATGTCGGTTATGGAAGATCGGAAGGAGGAAGAGATTATCGTTATTCGGATATTTCAGCACAATCTCTTTGGGAAACCTATTTGCCACCTTATGAAGCGGGGATAAAAGCAGGGGCCGCTACTGTAATGAGTGCCTTCAATGATATCAGTGGGATTCCGGCCTCAGCCAATCCCTATACCTTAGATGAGATTTTAAAGAATCGATGGAAATTTAACGGATTTGTTGTATCGGATTGGGGCTCGGTAGAACAATTAATGGACCAGGGGGTAGCCCGAAATAAAAAGGAAGCGGGTTATAAATCCTTCATGGCTGGAGTAGATATGGACATGGTAGATGATATTTACCGCCAGAACCTTGAGGAATTAATTAAAGAAAAGAAGATTCCCATTTCTAAAATTGATGATGCCGTTAAAAGGATTCTACGGGTTAAATTTAAGCTGGGATTATTTGATAAGCCCTATATTCCCATTGAACCCCATCCTTATTTGAATTCTCGTAGCCTGGATATTTCTCTGAATCTGGCTAAAGAGTCGATCGTTCTGCTTAAAAACGAGCAAAATATTCTCCCATTTAATTCCCCAAATAAACATATTGCTTTAATTGGCCCCTTAGCCAATAACCAAGAAGATTTATTAGGCACCTGGTCAGCCCATGCAGAAGTAAGCGATGTTGAGCCCATATTAACCAGCTTTAAAAAGGAATTCAATAAAACAGATAGTATTTCCTATGCCAAAGGCTGTGATTTTGAAGGGGAGGATGAAAGTCATTTTGAGGAAGCCATTCAATTGGCTAATCATTCGGATATCATTGTATTATGTTTAGGGGAGAAACGTTCCTGGACGGGTGAAAACACTTCTCGATCTACCATAAGCCTACCCTCCATACAGGAAAAATTAGCCAGGGAACTAAAAAAAACCGGGAAACCCATCATCCTGGTTTTAGCCAATGGAAGGCCCTTGGGATTGATGAATTTGGCTCCAATCGCGAATGCCCTTATAGAAATTTGGCAACCGGGTATTTCGGGAGGAGCCGCTCTGGCTGGAATGATTTCGGGTCGGTTTAATCCTTCGGGTAAATTGGATATTACCTTCCCATTAAGTACCGGTCAAATACCCACGTATTATTCCATGCGGCAAAGCGCCAGACCCCTTTCGGGTATGTATCAGGATATTCCAACAGAGCCCCTGTTTTGGTTTGGATATGGTTTAAGTTATTCGAATTTCTCGTATAATTCGATTAAGCTATCATCATCCAGGATCCATAAAAATCAAAAATTGGTAGCCCAGGTGGAAGTCCATAATCCTAGTAAATATGATGGAAAAGAAGCCGTATTATGGTTTATTTCCTCACCGGCCAGTACCATTTCCAGACCTCTTAAAGAGCTAAGATTCTTTGAAAAAAAGGAAATTCCCTCCAATAAATCGGTATATTTTCAATTTTCCATTGATCCCTGGAGGGATTTATCCTATCCAAATGCAGATGGAAAAAGAATTTTGGAAGCGGGTGATTATTATTTAATGGTGGGTGACCAAAAAATAAAATTCAACCTCCAGGATTAGTTCAGCTTTTTTAATTCCCTGGTTGGTTTGAAGCCGGTTCCAGGATCCATAAACAAATACCGTATATAATCAGGGAAATCCCCCAGCCCAATAATATTTGTTCACCCAATAACTCGATTCTTTCCTCGACTTTTAAAAGAGAACGTCCGGCCATAACGACGATATCTTTTTTTTGCCCAGCAAGGGTTAATACAGTAGCTTCCCGAATTCCGGTGGCGGGTTCCCAGGTCCTCGCCAATATTCCGGATTTAAGGGTTTGATCGATTAGCCCTTTTGGAAAGGATTGGGGGATATGGTTTAGGGTAGCATTTGAATTTAGGAGCTTACCATTTTTATCCATTATAATTATAAAGGGAGATAGGCTCTTGCCCATTTCAATGGTATATGCCGGGTTAATGAGTATTCCGGGATTGGTTCCTTGATTAATAGCCTGTGCATAATCGGTGGCTAATTGGTACTGAGGATCATCGGCACTTAACCGATAAACCTGTTGGCTAACGATATACAGTATTAAACAGGCTAGACTAAACAATACCATTATGGGTAAACTTTTTCGAAAAGGAAAGGGTTTAGTTTTCATAGTATAATTAAAAGTACTTTTATATTCAAAGTTAAAAAATGGATTTTATATAATCAAACTATTTGATCGGGTAAAAAATGATTATCAACCCCAAAGATGAGATTGGTCATTGGCTAAAAATGGGGGAAACAGGAATTTTATTGAAAAAACGAACCCATTGGACAATGCCATCCATACGTTCCATTCATAAAACTGATTTTTAAATTATGCCTCATTCCTATTCAATTTCCGACATTAAACCTCTTGAAGAAGAAGTATTAAAAAAGATCCATGCGTATTGGAGAGCCGCTAATTATTTATCGGTTGGACAAATTTATTTATATAATAATCCTTTATTAAAGGAACCTCTACAATTATCGGATGTAAAACCTTTAGTGGTTGGGCATTGGGGTACCAGCCCAGGTCAAAACTTTATTTATGTGCATTTAAATCAGGTCATTAAGGACTTTGATTTAAACATGATTTATATTTCCGGACCCGGACATGGGGGGCCGGCCTTGATGGCAAATACCTATCTGGAAGGGTCGTATTCGGAAATGTATCCGAATATAAGCGAGGATGAAGCTGGAATGAAGAAACTTTTTAAGCAATTTTCCTTTCCAGGAGGTATATCCAGCCATGTAGCCCCAACCACTCCCGGGTCTATCCATGAGGGAGGGGAATTAGGGTATTCCTTAAGTCATGCATTTGGGGCCGCATTTGATAATCCCGATTTGATTGTTTCCTGTATTATAGGGGATGGAGAAGCTGAAACCGGTCCATTAGCCACTGCCTGGCATTCCAATAAATTCCTGAATCCAATTTCAGATGGGGCGGTTTTACCTATCCTTCATTTGAATGGATATAAAATTTCCAATCCAACCCTGCTTGCCAGAATTGAACCCGAAGAATTGGATCAGTTTTTCAGAGGAAATGGTTGGAACCCTTATTGGGTATCAGGCGATGATCCTGAACTTATGCATCGGCAAATGTCTGAAACCTTGCAAAAAATAATGCTGGAGATTCTGGATATTCAAAAAAATGCCAGAGATAATAATGATCCAAGCCGGCCGCGTTGGCCCATGCTTATATTAAAAAGCCCTAAGGGTTGGACCTGTCCAAAGGTTGTAGATGGGCTTCATATTGAAGGTACTTTTCGATCTCATCAGGTACCCATTATAATCAATGAAAAATTTCCAGAACACTTATCCATTTTGGAGAAATGGATGAAAAGTTACCGACCTGAGGAATTATTCGATTCAAAAGGTAGTTTAATTCCTGAACTAAAGGATCTCGCTCCCAAAGGCAAGAAAAGGATGGGGGCTAATCCACACGCTAATGGTGGTCAATTATTAAAAGAATTAATTCTTCCTGATTTCCGAAATTATGCCTTAAAAATGGGGTCTCCCGGTGAATTATCAGCCTCGGATACCACCATTTTGGGTAAATTTTTGAGGGATATTATTTTAGAAAACCCCGATAATTTCAGGGTTTTTGCTCCGGATGAAACCTTATCAAATTTGTTGGGAGCTGTATTTGAATCCAGTAATCGTCAATGGGAAGCCCGGCAGGAGCCTTTCGATGAATTTTTGGCTCCCGAAGGAAGAATAATGGATTCAATGCTTAGTGAACATCAAAGTGAGGGTTGGTTGGAGGGTTATTTATTGACCGGGCGACATGGGGTATTTAATTGTTATGAAGCTTTTATACGAATCATTGATTCCATGTTTAGTCAGCATGCGAAATGGCTAAAAGTTACTTCAGAAATTCCTTGGCGGCATAAAATGGCTTCCTTGAACTATTTACTCACCTCGCATGTATGGCAACAGGATCATAATGGATTTACCCATCAGGATCCGGGGTTTTTAGATCATGTGGTAACCAAGAAAGCTAGTATTGTCAGAGCCTATCTTCCTCCAGATGCTAACTGCTTATTATCGGTCATGGACCATTGCCTAAGAACCAAGCATTATGTTAATGTCATAATCGCCGGAAAGCATCCCCTTCCTCAATGGCTCAATATGGAAGAAGCCATTATCCATTGCACTTTGGGTATTGGTATTTGGGAATGGGCGGGTAATGACCAGAATAAGGAACCCGATGTGGTAATGGCTTGCTGTGGGGATACACCTACCCTTGAATGTTTGGCCGCTGTATCCATTCTTCGTAATAACCTCCCAGAAATTAAAATTCGGGTGGTCAATGTAGTGGATTTGATGAAATTGGAATCATCCAGTGAGCATCCTCATGGATTAAGCGATTTAGATTATAATGCCCTTTTCACCTTAAATAAGCCTATAATTTTTGCCTTTCATGGATATCCATGGTTGATTCATCAACTTACCTATAAACGAAAAAACAGGAATCTTCATGTCAGAGGATATAAGGAAGAAGGAACCATTACCACCCCCTTTGATATGAGAGTTCAAAATGATCTCGATCGCTTTCATTTAGTTCAAGATGTCCTGGATCGATTACCTGAATTAGGAAGTCGGGGAGATTATTTAAAGCAAACCATGAAGAATAAGCTGGTGGAGCATAGCTTGTATATCCATCAACATGGACAAGATTTACCGGAAATACGGGATTGGAAATGGACCTTTTCTAAAATATAAATCCTATACGCTAATAGCTTAATCGAGGAATTCTTTAGGAATAAACCCAATATCCTCTACCCCAATATTTTTATAAAAGATTTCAGATCCTTCGGATTGTAACTGGATTTTTCCTTTTTCCATCGGTAATAATGTATCACCCGAAATTTGACTTGAATTTCTTAATACCATAACCACCTTACCATTCACCAAATGAACACTTGTTCCATTCAGGCAATACAAATCCAGAGAATTCCATTCCCCTGTAGGTTTTTCAAAATCCAAGCCTTTCCGGCAATGTCTTCCTACATTCGATTTTTCATTGAAAAGCATCGGGCTTCCATTAGGATCATAGATAAGGGAGGAATCCTTTTGAATGGCTTTTATACCCTCCGATCCTCCGGCTACTCCCCAATATTCGCCACAATTGCCTTCCTCAATCTGAAATTCCTGGGAACGCATCCAATAACCAAAATCAGCACCTTGTTCACCCACAGAATAATATAATAAACCACTATCTTTTTTATGATTCCGTTTGGTTCCCCAAGTTAATTTTCCCCATTTAAATTCTAGATGAAGATGAAAATTCCTAAATTCCTTTTTAGAAATCAAGCCGCCCCATTTCTCCCCCGAGATTCTAATAACCTTTTCTCCTTGATCCTGGGTAACCGAAAAAACATGAAGAGAATCCTTATTGAGACCCTCAATGGGCTTATTGATTTTTTTACCCGTTTCATCTTGTTCAGGACCTATAAACGTATCCCAGCCATTTAAATTCTTTCCATTAAATAGGGGATATAAGGATCCGGTTATTACCCTTTTTCCGGGAAAGGAAAAGGAAAGGCATAAAATTAAGATCCCTATCAAAGCGGGTAAAATTCTTTTTTCCTGATTCATCATACTATTCAATTGAACCATAATATAGGTAAAACCAGCTTATAAATCATCATGAAGCCTTCATATATATTATCAATAAACGCAGGATCCTCAAGCATTAAGTTTTCCTTATTCAGTATTCAAGATTCATTAAAAGAGGAGGCGAGTGGAAACCTTGAAAAAATTGGGATGAATGGAACCCATTTGCGGTTTCATTATTATGGTCAAGCCTCTGAAAAAAAAATGGAACTGGGCAAACAAAGTTATTTAGAAGCTGGAGAGTATTTAGTTCAATTTTTAATAGAAAATATGGATTTCTCCCATATTATAGCCATTGGCCATCGACTCGTACAGGGTTTTCATTTTGTAGAGCCAGAAAGGATTGATACCCAGTTTATAAACGATTTAAAGGAATTAATTCCACTAGACCCGGATCATTTACCTCTTGAATTGGGTTTAATGGAGGTTTTTCAAAAAAAGTTTCCCAAACTAATTCAAATGGCTTGTTTCGACACTTCATTTCATAATAAAATGCCCAAAATGGCTAAGTTTTTAAATATTCCCAGAAAGTATTTTGAAAAAGGCATCTATCGGTATGGTTTTCATGGAATTTCCTATTCCTATATCCTGTTCGAATTGGAAAAATTAATAGGATACAAGGCAAAAAACTCTAAAATAATTATTGCTCATTTAGGTAGTGGTGCCAGTATGGTGGCCATTCGAGATGGTCAATGTCAGGATACCAGTATGGGATTTACCCCTAATTCAGGTTTCATCATGGGAACCCGTTCCGGGGATCTCGAGCCAGGCATTTTTACCTATTTACAATCCCATGAAGGTATGAGCTTAAATCAATTAAATACCCTACTAAACAAAGAATCGGGACTTTTAGGTATATCGGAAACTTCATCGGATATGCGTGAATTAAAGGAAATAAGGCATACCGATATTCGGGCAGAGGAGGCTATCAATCTGTTATCCTATCAGGTAAGGAAATGGATAGGTTCCTTGGTTTCGGTTTTGGAGGGATTGGATATTTTAATATTTACAGGGGGAATTGGTGAAAATGATCCTGATTGTAGGTTAAGCATTGGTCAGGGTATGAAATATCTAGGGCTTGAATTGGATAGGGTTAAAAATTCACAAAATGCCCCATTAATTTCCTTACCTACCAGTGCTATTTCGGTTCGGGTTATTCCTACCCGTGAAGAATGGATGATGGCCTCATTAATTTGCCAAAAAATGAATATTCTGGTTAAGGTATAGAAATCTATTGTCCGGATGTTTTTTATTGTATAGCCAGAATGGGGTTTCCTTGTAAATATTATAAAATTTACAATTTAATAATACAGATTTAACAAAAATTTCAAGTTTTATTCAAAATATTTTATATTGCGAGCCCATTCCACAAAGATTTTATAATTTATTACTTAATTTTTTATGAAAAAAGCTCTCCAAATACTTTTTGTCCTAATATTTTCAACTATTTCGGCATTTTCTCAGTCAAAAGTGATTACAGGTACAGTAATTGATCCGATAAGCAATACTCCTATGGAAGGGGTTGTGGTTTTGAATAAAAATACCAAAGTCGGAGTGGCCACATCCAATACCGGTCAATTTTCTATTCCAGCTAGTCCTGGTGATATTATACAATTTAGTTTGATTTCCTATAAAACGGTAAACATTACGGTAGGAACTGCCAATCAGTATAAAATAGAAATGGTATCCAGTGCCAATCAATTGGGTGAGGTGGTTGCCATTGGAAACAGAGGTAGCCGAAGAACGAAGGTTGAATCACCTGTACCAGTCGATGTTTTAAGTGTTAACGCGGTAGGTCAATCTACGGCAAAGCCCGACTTAATGTCCCAACTTAATCAAGCCGTTCCATCATTTAATTATAATAAGCAAAGTGGTGCTGATGGATCTGATGCGAACGACTTTGCCAGCTTAAGAGGATTGGGTTTTGATCAAACCCTGGTTTTAATCAACGGAAAAAGAAGGCATTTATCGGCTTTTATAAATCAAACCGGTACTCGGGGAAGGGGGAACTCTGGAACGGATTTAAACGCTATTCCAGAAGCGTCTATCGACCGAATTGAAATTTTAAGAGATGGTGCCTCCGCCCAGTATGGATCGGATGCGATTGCGGGGGTTATAAATATTATTCTGAAAAAAAATATTCACCAATTACAGGTAAATATTGGGGGTAGTGGTTTTTATGATCATAAGTATAATTCCTTAAATGGTTTTGATAAAACTCAGTATTATACCGGAACTCAAATAGATGGTTTAACCTTATCTATTGGATTAAACTATGGTTTGCCCATCGGTAAAAATGGTGGATTTATTAATTTGGGAGCCAATTATATAAATGAAGGCAAGACCTTTAGGGCTCAACCTGATTCTAATCAGGCCAAAAATCCTCAGGCACTTCCCATTAACGGGGTTAGAAGAGCCTTTGGTGATGGTTCTATTGAGGGAGCTGGTTTTACCGTTAACTCCGAAATACCCATTAATCCCAAAACGACCTTTTATTATTTTGGAGGCTATAATTATAAATTGTCGAATGTGTATGCCTATACCCGGAATTTCCCCTCCAATATCAAGAAATTTCCTACTGATTTAGCCGGAAATTTAATTTATGTACCCAGTATTATGAGAACAGCCAGTGATGGATCTATTTATTATGACCCTCAAGAGGATGTAAGAATACAGGATGCATCCTTCGCAGCAGGCTTTAAAGGTAAAATCGGAAAAAACTGGGATTGGGATATCAGTAATGTTTTAGGATCGAATGATTTTCATTATTATGGAGTAAAAACCTTTAATGCTTCCCTGGCTACTCCTGCCTTACAGGCAAGCAAAAATAATTTTGATGATGGGGGATTTGGATTTACCCAAAACACCTTAAATGGAGATATCAATAAATATTTTGAAAAAGTGGCTAATGGATTGACCCTTTCTTTGGGGGCTGAATATCGATATGAATCCTATAAACTCTATGCCGGTGAACCCGATTCCTATGCCAATGGTGGTGGATATTTTGTACAAGGGGGAGTGAATACGTCAAAAAATAGTGGATCGGAAGGTTATCCAGGTTATCAGCCATCGGATCAGATTAAAACCCACCGTAGTAATATTGGATTTTATGCCGAGGCAGCTTTAGATGTTACCGATAAATGGTTGGTTGATGGAGCGGTACGATTTGAAAATTACTCCGATTTCGGTTTTGTAAATACCTATAAATTAGCCTCTCGATATAAGATTACCTCGAATTTCAATCTAAGAGGATCCTTCAGTACAGGTTATCGTGCCCCTTCCTTACAGCAACTTAATTTTAGTAATACCAATACCAACGTAGTTAATGGTCAATTACAATATCAGAAACTAGTGCCTAATTATAGCTCAATTGCCAGGGCTGCCGGTATTCCGACCCTAAAGCAGGAAGAAGCCACCAATGGAAGCCTGGGATTTTCCTGGAATCCTACATCCAAATTTACAGTTACCCTGGATGGATATTTAATTAAAATCAAGAATCGTGTAGTGGCCACTGGAACCTTCGATTCCAATACGGTTGCTTTAAAACCCTATTTAGCCCAGTTTAATGTTACGGCCGTTAATTTCTTTGCCAATGCCGTAAATACCACAAATACTGGAATCGATTTGGTTTTAGATTATAGTACCAAATGGTCTAACCAGCATTTCAAAGCCCTTTTTGCAGGAAACTTATCGAATATTAATATTGACCAAATCAATGTACCAGCACCATTGAATACCAGTTATGCGAATCAACAGGCCTTTTATAGCACCCGTGAACAATATTTTTTAAAAGCATCGGCACCCAAAGGAAAAGCTTCCCTAAGTTTGGAATATGGGGTAGATAAGTTCTCACTGGGTACTCATCTAACCTATTTTGGTAAATTAACCACCCAAGGTTTTGGATATTCTTCATTGCCAGGCGCTGCTGCAGGGGGGCCTGGAGGAACCGGAATTTCAGATAATGGAACCGGCTGGGATCCTTATGTTACCACCGACGACGGCAAATCCGTAGTTCCTGAAAACTTTGTATTCCATGGAAAGGTTACCACCGATATTTATGTTAATTATAAATTTGCCAAGCAATTTTCAGCCTATTTAGGGGTAGATAATTTATTTAATGTTCACCCGGATCAATCCATCGTTCCGAACGCTCGAAATGCTTCGGCTTATGATAGCGAATCCGGAGGCCCTTTTGATTCGGTGCAAATGGGATTCAATGGGTTACGATTATTTTCCAAATTATCGTTTACCTTCTAAAACCCGTGATTTTATTTAAAGAGGGACCCTTTAACCAAGGGTCCCTCTTTTTTTTAAAAATTTTAAACCTTAAAAACCAATTCTTTCCAGAAAACGAGGGGCTTTTCGATTCAAACTAATCTGCTCATAGGCATAGGCCATTTCCAATAATTGGGGTTCCTGATAAGGACCGGCAAAAAAAGAAATTCCAATCGGCAAATCATGTATCATCCCCATTGGAACCGTGATATGGGGAAAGCCAGAAATAGCTGCAGGAGTACTTAAGGAAAAACCGGTATCATAATCCCCATTCGCTAAATCAATACAACAGGCTAATCCATTGGTAATACCGCAGAAACCATCCAGAGAATGTTCCTGCATCAGTTTGGTTAGGATTTCCCTTGAGGATAGGGTTTTTTTAAGGGCCTCCAGATACCGGCTATCTTTTAAATCTCCCATGGATTCACTGGATATCAAGGTCTCCTGCTGAAAATAGGGCATCGTTTCCTCAGCCTTTTCCTTATTAAAATGAATAATATCCTTTAAGGATTTCATAGGACCAGGATAAGCATTTAAATAATGATTTAAGCCCGCCTTGAACTCGTATTGAAGAACCGTAAACTCAGCCGAAGACGCTTCATCCAGGGATTTTATAATATCGATTTCAACTATTTCAGCACCTTGATCCTTCATTTGATTTATCGCTTTTTTAAATAAACCAACAATTCGTTCATTACCCAATAAATGAGATTTTTCAATGCCAATTTTCTTTCCCTTTAATCCTTCCGGTTTTAAATAAATAGTATAATCGGATTTAAATTTTCCCTCCGATTTCATGGATTCAACATCCTCCATATCCAAACCCGCTAAAGCTCCCAATAAAATACTGGCATCCCGTACATTTCGAGCCATAGGACCCGCTGTATCCTGAGTCGCCGAAATGGGGATAATTCCGGTTCGACTCCAAAGACCCACCGTAGGTTTAATTCCAACCAGTCCATTTATGGAGGAGGGTGAAACAATCGACCCATTTGTTTCGGTTCCAATGCCTAAAACACAAAGGTTCGCTGCAACCGCCGATCCGGTTCCAGAACTCGATCCTGAGGGATTTCGGTCAAGTATATAGGGGCATTTGGTTTGTCCACCCCGACTACTCCAACCTGAAGTGGATAAGGTAGATCGAAAATTAGCCCATTCACTTAAATTGGTTTTGCCCAATAAAACGGCCCCGGATTCCCTTAAGCGTTTAATAATAAATGCATCTTTTCCGGGAGTATTTCCTTTCATGGCCAAAGCCCCAGCGGTGGTCATCATTCGATCCCCTGAATTAATATTATCTTTTATTAAAACCGGAATTCCATGTAATGGACCTCGTATTTTGCCAATTTTTCTTTCCTGATCCAGTTTTTCGGCCTCCTGTACTGCATCAGGATTAATTTCAATTACGGAGTTTAATTTAGGTCCAGATTGGTCGACCGCCTGAATTCTTTTTAGATACAATTGGGTAATTTGAGAAGAGCTCAATTCACCTTTTTGCATCTTTTTTTGTAATTCCAAAACGGTTATTTCATTTAAATCGAAATTTTCAGGTTTAAACTCCTCAGAGGATGGTATATCTTTCATTAAACTTTCATGGCTAAAAAATAAGCTGGCTAAAAAACTGTTTTTCAAAAATTTATTGCGATTCATAGGCCTTTAATAATTATTTAAATATTAACAAAAACCGAAACCTTTTTATAAAGTTTAAATAATAATTAGGAATCCCCATTAATTGGTAATTTTGCAATATGAAAGAGGCAGAAGAAATACTATCAAAAACGGATTTAGTAAAGACCACTGTGGATGAAATCTTTGCTTTATACGATCGTTTAGGGAATGAAGAATATGGAGAAAAAGTGACCATGCTAATGCATATGATGCAATCAGCGCTTTGGGCAGAGAAAGAAGGTGCCTCCAATGAACTGGTAATTGCCGCATTTTTACATGATATAGGCCATTTTTTTGAGGAGGAGGAAAAAATGGGAATTTATGGTACGATGGCTCATGACGATTTAGGGAAAGAATATTTAAAGGCTAAAGGTTTTCCCGATAAAATGGGGGAATTGGTTGCTAGCCATGTGGCGGCAAAACGATATTTAACGGCCAAGAATCCTGAATACTTTAACGAACTTTCTGATGCCAGCAAGGAAACCTTAAAATTTCAGGGGGGGCCTATGAGACCGGAAGAAGTCTTGGAATTTGAAAATGATCCGTCCTATAAAGAATATATTGCCATTCGACGTTGGGATGATTTAGGAAAAGATGCCAACCAACCGGTAAATCCATTGGATTTAGAAAGAATGAAATCCCGTATTTCCGAATATTTAATGCAAAATTAAGACATAGATCATACTGTAAAACAGGTTCGGGTCTATGTTTTTTGATTTCGAAAACCTGATTATGACCCTTTCAGAAAATATTTTTCTTCGACAAAGCAAGATTGAAGCTGTCCCTTCCAATAATGAAATAAAGGATTGGGCAGTAAGCCTTATCCAATTACTTTTTCCTGAGCAGAAAGATTCCTTTTTAAATTCGCTGGAAGAAATTCAAACAGCCATCCTTCAATCCCAGAAAGATTTGATTTCTCTTCTCAATCGAACCAAATCTTGCGAGAATTGTAATAATGAGGAAATTTCCCAGGTATTTTTTGAGTCTTTACCCGAGATTTACCGGGTACTCAATACCGACCTCAATGCTTTTTTGCAGGGCGATCCAGCGGCAACCTGCGAGTTTGAAATAATACGCACTTACCCTGGATTTTTAGCAATTTCTTTTTATCGAATAGCCCATAAATTATTTCAATTGGAAATCCCCTTAATTCCTAGAATATTAACTGAATTTGCTCATTCTCAAACCGGTATAGATATTCATCCCGGAGCAGAAATTGGGGAAAGCTTTTTCATTGATCATGGAACCGGAACCGTGATTGGTGAGACTACCCAAATTGGAAATCATGTTAAATTATATCAGGGAGTAACCCTAGGCGCTTTAAGTGTGAGTAAAAATATGGCTAAAACAAAAAGGCATCCTACCATTGAAGACGATGTAATTATTTATTCAGGCGCTACCATTTTAGGAGGAAATACCCGAATTGGAAAGGGATCCTTGATTGGTGGAAATGTTTGGTTGACCCATTCCGTGGCGGCTCAATCTAAAGTTTACCATGTGGCCGGATTACAGGTCTCTGAAAATTAGTTGACTATGAAAATTTTAGATTTAATTGGCAATACCCCTTTGGTTCGATTGGAACATTTATCTCCATCGGAAAAGGTAATAATATACGCCAAGATGGAAGGTCATAATCCGGGGGGGAGTGTGAAAGACAGGCCGGCACTGAATATGATTCGATCTGCCCTTGAAAGGGGTGATATTCATTCCAAGACCCATTTAATTGAAGCCACGAGTGGAAATACCGGTATTGCTCTGGCCATGATTTCGGCTTTATTTCATCTTTCCATTGAATTGGTTTTACCCGAAAATTCAACCCTGGAAAGAGTTAAAACCATGCAAGCTTTTGGCGCCAAAGTGACCCTTTTGGAGAATATCGAAAAATGCAGGGATTATGCCGAGGAAAAAGCAAAAAATAAGGGATATTTTATTTTAAATCAATTTGCCAATCCGGATAATTATCTAGCCCATTATAAAAGTACCGGCCCTGAAATCTGGAAGGATACGGAAGGAGAAATTACCCATTTTGTGAGTGCAATGGGTACAACGGGAACAATCATGGGGACTTCCATGTACCTAAAGGAAAGAAATCCGAATATCCAAATTATAGGATGTCAACCAACCGAAAATTCATCTATCCCTGGAATCCGACGTTGGCCTAAAGAATATTTACCTGCCATTTTTGATGCAAAAAGAGTGGATCAAACCTTAGATGTTTCTCAGGAGGAGGCTATCCAAATGACCCGATGGCTAGCTCTTCATGAAGGAATTTTTACCGGAATGAGTGGGGGAGGGGCTGCCCATATTGCCTCCAAAATAGCTGGAACCATCGGGGAGGGGAAAATCGTTTTTATTGCCTGCGATCGAGGAGATCGGTATTTAAGCAGTGATTTATTTGGTTAATTTAGTATTATCATGGATCTATTTATTTTTGTAAATTTAACCAAAACCAAATTATCTTGCTTTCTAATAAAGCCCAATATGCTATTCATGCCCTTACCTATTTAGGTGAGCGATATACAGAGGGTCCTATACCGATCCATTTAATTGCCGAAAAGAGGAAAATCCCGTATAAATTTCTGGAGGCTATTTTATTGGAATTGAGAAAAAATGGAATTTTAGGATCCAAGGCCGGTAAAGGAGGAGGTTATTATCTATTAAGGCCACCGGAAGATATTATGCTAATCCAGATTATCCGGGCGAGTGATGGTCCGGTCGCTTTATTGACTTGTGTTAGCAAGAATTTTTATGAATCCTGCAAAATCTGCCCCTATCCAGAGCAGGATTGCCCTATACGACAAACCTTTTTGGATGTACGAAACGCTACCTTAGCCGTACTGGAAAATAAATCACTGGGTAGCCTGATTGGATCCTTAAAAAAGGATGAGGTTCATTTAGAGGGCTAACCTACCGATAATTTAGGGCCATTACTTTTGCTCGAAATATTTCGAATCAATGAACTTTGGTTCCAGGAGGTTTTTTTATCGATAAATTTTTTGATCGTATTAAACATATCGGCATGGGAAACAGGCTTCATTAGGAAATCGTCCAAACCGGCCAGCAAGGCTCTTTCTCTGGAATCTTCCAGGACTGAAGCGGTTAATGCCACTATAGGTAATAACTTAAATTTTTCTTCGGGTAATTTTCGGATTTCTCGGGTACAATCATATCCGTCCATAACGGGCATTTGTAAGTCCATTAAAACCAAATCGTAATCGTTTTCCTTTACCATTTCCAGTCCAATTTTACCATTTTCGGCAAAGGAGCATTCTACTTCCCATTGGCGTAAAATAACCTTGGTCAATAAGGCATTTATTGGATTATCCTCGACTACTAAAACTTTTATTCCTTTTAATGGTCCACTTTCAAATTTTAAACGATCCTTTTGATTATCCAAATCTTGTGGAATATTTTTAAACTTAATTTTTAGGAAGAAGGTAGACCCTTTATTTACCTCACTCTCCACCCAAACCTCACCATTGAATAATTTTGCCAATTTCTGGGTTATCGTTAAACCCAGGCCGGTTCCGCCATACTCATGATTGCGCTCCCCCATAGTTTGGGTAAATCCTTCAAAAATATCCTTTAGCTTATCCTTTTCAATCCCAATTCCAGTATCTAATACCTCAAATAATAAAGTACTATATTCTAAATCTTTTGCTGCAATACTTAGATTGATAACCACCTTTCCTGAAGGGGTAAATTTGATGGCATTCCCTACTAAATTCGAAATAATTTGTTTCAAACGAATGGGATCACCAATTAATACTTTGGGAACATCCTCATCCATCATAATTCGAAAGGAAAGATTCTTCTCCTGAGCTTTTTGAATAAAGGCCATTCGAATTTTACTCAATAATTCTCTTGGGTTAAATTCAACTTCCTCTAACTTAATTTTTTCGGCCTCGATCTTACTAAAATCAAGAATATCATTTAATAGAATTAAAAGATTTTCGGAGCTGAATTTTAGAATATTTAGGTATTCCTGTTGATGAGGCATTGGGTCTTCCTGTAAAAGAAGATTGGTAAAGCCAATTACTGCATTTAATGGGGTCCGTATTTCATGACTAATCGAGGAAAGAAACTGGGATTTGGCTAAAGTGGCTTTTTCAGCATCTTCCTTGAGTCGAATTAAATCGGCTTCAGACCTCTTTCTATCCGTGGTAAATTCCGTTTTCAAAATAAATCCGCCTAATACATCCTTACTTTCATACCAGGACTGAACCTCCCATCGCAACCATTCCCAGCGCTCATTGATCAATAGAAATTCCTCATTTTCTAATTTAATAGGTAATCCTTTTTTTGAAGCATCCTTTAATAATGGGGATAGCTTCTCGTTAATGGAGGCGGATATTTCGAATAAGTTTTTACCAATTATTTTAGTAGTTTGAAGCTCAAATTCCTCAATCCAACGGTCGGAAACCCGTATAAAATTCAAATTACGATCCAAAACGGCCAAGGCCATTGGACAGGATTTAACAAAGGATTGAAACTCATCCCGAACCTCACTGGTCTCTATAAGTTCTTTAGGATCAAAATTACCTTCTTTTAGATACCCAATCAGTTTTATAGCTCGATTATTGGCCCCAAATATGACCTTTGCCACTTTACTAACCTGCTTAATCTCTCCGGAAGGAAGGATAATCCTAAAATTACAGCCAATGGTTTTATTTTCCTGAAGACCTTGTAGAATAACTTTTCGATAATGTTCCAGGTCATCCGGGTGAATTCGTTTTTCAAACTCCGTTACGGTAGGTCCCTGAATATCCGGATCGAATCCGAATAATAATAGTGCCTCGGTTGACCAGATATTGATTCCATTTCTTAAATCGGTAATCCAACTCCCTGAATGGTTATAATGGTTATCCATGATATACCGATCCTGTTGCCGGATTTTATCTTCCATTTCCCGGGTCTGGGTTACATCCTGAACAATGCCAACCAATTCATTCACCATACCAAAATGAATCTGGGGTCGGCCGGCAATTCTTATCCATTTCCAACCTGAATTTGGACTAGAATAGGGTATCTCAAGATCGAAGGGCTCTTTTGAAATTATGGCCGATTTTATAGCTTTTCTGAGGGTAGATCGATATTCCTTGGGGTACATTTCCAATATTTTTAAAATATTGGTAGGATGGACATTATTTAAATTATGAATGATCCGAGTTTCTTCATCCAAGCGAAGCTGAAAAGGCTCTAGTTTTATCGACCAGGTTCCAATATGGGATAATTTACCAAAATCATTCTGGGGTAATTCCAAAACTTTGGCGGGATTCCCAAAACTAGGCTTCAATTCGGTAATATCGACAATAACCCCTTCCCATAAGGAAAAATCTAATTCGGCACTCGAATTAGCTTTAAAGGATAGAGAAAGGATTTTTTCATCAACCTTAAAATTTCCGGTCCATTCCCATGAAGTTTGAAGGGCCTTGGCTTTATTTAAGGTAAAAATAAAGGAGGAAACACATTCGGGTGATATTAGATTCAAAAAATTATCCTGCTTTTCCTCAAAGGCTTCCGGTCCGCGTTTAAAAATATCCCTACACTCCGTTTCATTGGGAAAACGGATCGAAAAACCTTCCTGAAGCGCTAATGTAAATCGGCAAAATGAAATAGGAAATTCATTACGAAAGGAAAGGTTTTTGGAAAATAGGGAGTCAGATAGAAACATAGGGATTATTTCTAAGGTTTTTTACGATACATAAACAGCAATGTTACATGCAAATGCATTGTTTTTATCATAGTTGCCTAATTGTTAATAAATTGTTGATAAGTTATTAATAAATTTTCAGTATGGTTAATTCTAAAAAAAATAAAGTAGAGACCCAGATGCCGAGATATCTTTAAATGGCTTGGTATTCAGGAAGATAATAGGAAGGAGTATTCCGGGAATTCCCTTTGTGGAAAAATCTCAGGAACGAATTTGATTGCCCGGGCCTTTTCGAGGGATGGGTTTGGAATCGAATGAGAGGGGGTGGAGACTTTTTCGCATTTGCATAATCTCCTTACAGGCCGCAATCGATAACTCAATATCATAGCCAATTAGAAGAATACAGGAATTCAAATAAAGTAAACCCATTAATACAATAAGGGTTCCTAAGGATCCATATATTTTATTATATCGTCCGAAATGGGATACGTAAAAAGTAAAGCCTTCGGTAGTGGCTAATGCGGCTAAGGAGGCCATTGCAGCTCCCAAAGTAAAAAATGGCCTATTTAATCGTTTATAGGGTCCGAAATAGTATAAAAAGGCAATGCCTATATAAAACAATAAAGCCACCATTATAATTTGAAGGAGATTTAAACTGGCATTTTCTAAAGTTTTATGAATATATTCTTTATCGGTTAAGGATTTAAGAACCCAATTACCGGCAAATCGAACCAATCCGGCAATTAATAATAATATGGTTAAACAAACGGTAAGAAAACTGGCCAATATTCGTTTTCCCAGGAAGGTTCGAGTATCCTTTTTATCCGAACTTTTATGAAAGCTGGCAATAAGGGTGGCCATACCACTGGTAGAAAAGTATAAAGTAGCCAAAAATCCAAAGGATAATAAACCTCCATTTTTTCGAATAACCACATCATTGAGAGTTCCTTCGGCTGCATCATAGACATTACTTGGCAAAATATTAAGAAAAAGCTTCATAACATTTTGTTGAAAATTTGGAATCGGAATAAAGGCAATCAGAGTCAGTAAAAAGATCAAACCCGGGAAAATGGCTAATAAAAACTGATAGGCTAATGCCGATGATTTTAGAAAGATATTCTCCTTTTGAACTTCCTGAAAAAAAACTACCAGGAATTCATACAAACTAATGGAATCCAAAAAGGGAATATAAATTTTCTTTGTTTTTTCAACCCAGTTTCTATAAAACTGAAATCGAAGTAAGTTTCTATGAATCCAATTCATCCTTAATTATTTAGAAAGGTGGGCTTCGATCCAAGAGGGTATTTAAATTAAGAAAAATAGGGCTTCAGAGCCTCCATTAATGATTCGGGAGGGCTACAGGGTTTGCCAGTTTCCATATTTACAAATACCAAAGTTGTCTCACCGGTATTTAATAAGGTTTTTTCCTCATTATAAATTTCATAACTAAAAATAATACGGGTACTGGGTAATTGAATTAAGGTCGTATGAATGGATAATAAATCATCGTAACGGGCCGGCCTAATATATTTTGACTTTAATTCCAAAACAGGCATCATTATACCCCCTTTTTCAAAGCTTTTATAACTTAGTCCTAAGCTGCGAATCATTTCAACCCGACCTACCTCATAAAATTGGGCATATAAACCATAATACACATAGCCCATTTGATCCGTTTCACCATATCGAACGCGAAGGCTACAAACATTTTTATACATATTGAAATTTGGATTCTAGTGAATGTTTCTTGCATTCATAGCTTCGTGAAATTTCCTGGCATTTTCTTTATGTTCGGCTTCAGTTACCGCAAAAGCATGATACCCGGAAAAATCATCCTTGGCACAGAAATACATATAATCGGTGGGAGGGCTGGTTAAAACCGCATCAATGGCCTGTCGACTGGGCATGGTTATCGGGCCGGGAGGAAGCCCCGAATATTTATAGGTATTATAGGGAGAATCCTTGGCTAAATATTTTTGGGTCACTCTACGAATGGAAAAGTCTTGATTAGCAAAAACTACCGTAGGATCAGCCTCCAAACGAATCCCCGCCCGTAAGCGATTTAAATATACTCCAGCAATCAAAACCATATCTGAAGGCTTATTACTTTCCTGGTTCACTATGGAAGCCAAAATCATAACCTGGTTAGGGGTTAGGCCATGTTGAGCGGCCTGATCTTTTCGCACATCGGTCCAAAACCGGTGGTTTTCCAATTCCATCCGATTAAAAAACTGATCAGCACTGGTATTCCAATTCATGGAATAGGTATTTGGAATAAAAAGGGTATAGAAATTTTCATGATTAAAACCCATAGCGGATGCTAAGGAATCATTATTCATTAAACGCATAATCGAAGCGCTATCGGCTTCAATATGGTGGCTAACAAAGGAGGCTAAATTCTCCCGAAGTCGTAAATCGTGTAATACCAAACTTACCGGAACCTGGTCCCCCAACTGAATTTTTCGAAATAATTTTTTGTACGACATTCCATCGGTAATTTCATATTTACCCGGTTTAATTTGTTTTCCAAAATGGAAAAAACGAGCCGCCATGTCAAAATGATCCGTATCTTGAACAAAGCCTGATTTTAAAAGATTTAACTTTAAATCCTGCAATCCAGAATGGGTAGGAATAAAAAGATAGGCTTTCTCCTTCCCATCCAGATGAATTTCTGATCCATATAAGCGCTTATAATAGGTATAGGCGATCACAAGGCCTATTATTAGTGGAATAAGAGCAAGAACTAATTTTTGGTTGTTTTTCACAAAATTATTTTTAAAATCAAGGCGTTTTTTGTTCCAATACCAGGTTTATCGTGGTTCCCTGTGCCACTTTGGCGGTGGAATCCTTTCTTGGAGGACTTTGAAGGATCACTTTAGCAAAATTTGAATCGGTGATAATTCCCTGATAGCTTACCTGTCCTAAAATTAATTGTGCACCCCGTATGGCAAATCGGGCTTCATCCAGTCTTAAACCTAATAAATTAGGCAAGGCCACCAAATTATCCCCCTGACCATCCCCTAATATAAGATCCACTTTGGAACCTTTTGGAAGACTGGCTCCAGCGCTCATTTTCATGCCCTTATAATTCACTCCCAGAACTAAATCTTTAGCAATATCCGGACGATAGGTTATACTGTCCACTTCTAAGCCCAATCCTTTAAGGTTGGATTCGAATTCTTTATAAGGCGTATCCTCAAAACTGGGTAAATGAACCATTGGTGCGGCATATTTAACCATGGTTAAATAAATTGTACGATGTTCCTTTACCATTTCATCGGGTGCAGGATTCTGATCAATAATTTCACCACCTGATTTCCCGGATTTAAAAACCGAATCCAACTTTATTCTAAACTGCATGGATTCCAGGGTTTTTATACCATCATCGACATTTTTGCCAATTAAATTAGGGACTTTAATTTCCTGACCATGGCGCGTTATTAGGTCTAAGCTTTTAAAGGCAATAAAAAATAAAACCGCGATCAATACCAGACCCAGGCCTATATTCATAAAAAAATATCGGCTTTTCAAAAATTGAAGCCATTTATTTTGATTCATGGGCATTGAAATTGAGTGTATTTTTGGATTTTGTTTTCAACCCAAATTCAACAATTTTTTGAATAAAATCGAAGGGTTTATACCCGCTTAATGCGGCTTGATGAAAAATAGCGGTGGCCGGAGTCATTCCTGGCAAAGAATTGGCTTCAATAATAATTACCTCCACCTGGTTTAAACCATAAATTCTCACAAAGGCATCAATTCGGCAGTATCCTACGATGCCTAATATTCTGGCGGTTTTTTCCAGTTCCAACCGTACTTTTTTAGAAATCAGGGCTTGTTGTTCCGGATCCTTTGAAAATCGGGGAGGGGTTATATTTTGTCCTTCTCCCGCTAGAAATTTTTCCTCTAAACTTAGAATGTCCTTACCGGCCAAGGCTTCGGAGGGCTCCAGCATTTCGAAAAGGATTTCACCCTCCTCATTTAAATGGGTTAATAAGCCTCCCGTAATCTCCATGAAATGATCGGCATCTTTTCGGGTAACCATTTCTTCAATTAGGATTACCGATTTAATAGGATATTCTTCCCGGGGGTTCAAATGTAAATCATCGATGGATTGCTGGGGAATTTCCCAATCCGATCGAAATAAAAGATCAATATAGGCCTTGAATTCTAATTCGGAATGGATTTTAATGACTGCCGAACTACAACCATCATCGCTGGGTTTGGCAATAAAGGGAAATTCAAAATCCTGCATTATATTTTTTAAAACCTCTGAAGGATTTTTTTCCCAATCCTGCCTTTTTAGGAGATAATGGCGGGGTACCAGAACCCCATTTTTTGCCAATAATTCATTGGTAATAAATTTATCGATGGTAATTCTAGAGCTCTCCACTCCGGAACCATTATAGGGTATGCCATAATGATCCAATGAAGCTTGAATTTCTCCATCTTCCCCTGGCCGTCCATGGAGGGCAATAAAAACAAAATCGAGATCCTTTTCCATTCGTTCATAATCCCATAATTCGGGAGGTGCCAGACTTTCACGAGTTGAGAATTTATCGATTATGTCCGTAGCCTGGTCGATAATGGTATGGACTAAGGGATGGGTCGTATAGTTGTTTATTTTTTCACGAATATCATCGGCATTATCCTTCAATAAAATATTGATCGGAATGCGATAAAAGGCATAATTCCCTGGCCCCCCTGAAAGAAACAAAGGAACGGGCTCATAATATAAGGATGAGGACAATTTCTCAAAAATATTCCTTCCGCTTTCTACAGATATATGTCTCTCACTGGAATATCCACCAAGAATAATGCCCACCTTCATTTTTTTTATGGATGAGTTTTTTCTTTGACTTATTGTATGCTCAAGGGAATCAATCCTTGCTCTTAAATAATAGGGGCTGGCACTCTGTTCAGATCGGGTTAAAAGGGATCTATAAATAATATAACTAATAAATTGAGAGGGGTTCAGGCCAATTTCCGCTGCTTGGTGAAAAAAGAAAGAAGAGGGCAGCATACCCGAAGTAGTATTGGGATCATTTAAAAATATATGCCCCCTATTATCTAAAAAACCATCGATACGAGCATATACATTAAAACCCATTTGGGTATATAGCCTTTCACATTCCCGACATATTCTCTCCACCCATTCCAAACTTTCCTGTATAGGGGTAATTTTATTGGACAATCCGGGTAGGTATTTCGATCTATAATTAAAAACTTCCTCCGGTTTTAGAATTTCTGTAGGGGGAAGTGCTAATGGGGTTCCATCCAGGTTCTCCATGACGATGCATGAAAATTCTTTTCCCTCCACAAAGCCCTCGAGTATAATCCTATTTTCCGAATCGAGACTGGCTATTTTAACCTCTGTTTTTCCAGAATGAGGATCGAATAATTGATTTAAACAATTGGTTAATTCTTGTTCATTATAAACGATCGTTCCTTCAATTTCGGCTGGTAATCCAGGTCCTTCTCTAAAATCTAATAAATGTCGAATTATTTCCTGCCTTTGATGGGAATTCCAAGTTTCCCGATAAACCGTTTCAATAAACATGGATTTTTCTACCCATTTTACAAAATCAGAAAACGAATCATTCCTTAGAATATGAACCCCAATGGAGGAGCCCTGATGGGCCGATTTAATAACCATTGGAATTCCTATTTCCTTTCTGGCTTGGTTATAGATTTCCTCCTGATTGGATGAATACCATTCTTTTGAACTAAATACCCGTGAAGGGGGTATTGAAAAACCATTCAACTTTAATAGTTCCTTTTGAATCGATTTATCCATTCCTATAGCTGATGAATAAATTCCGGAACCTGAATAGGGGATCCCTAACCATTCCAAGATTCCTTGAATTCTTCCATCTTCCCCATTGGATCCATGGAGGGTTAGAAAAGCAAAATCGATATGCTTGCGCAATTCCTCCAAATGAATGGGTTGGCCAATTTTTTTAAGCGGTTCTGAAGAATGCGGATAGGATTTTAAAAAATCCAAAGGGAAGTTTTCAGGATCATAAAAATCCCTAATCGTTCCCTTGTAAATATAGGACCAATCTAATATGCATAGGTTTAGATAGGGATCAATAAAAATTGGAATAGGCGTGAAAAGCGATTTGTCTAAATTATCATAAACGGTTCGACCTCCTGCAAAGGAAACCTCTCTTTCCCTTGAACTGCCACCAAATAAAATGCCTATTCTCATACCGATAAAAATAATCGAAATACTTAGTTTTTTTAGAAAATCCTTAAAGGATCCTTTATTTCATAAATTTTCTTAAGATGGCAAATTTTCCGTTTTATTATTACATTTGAAACATAATCTATAAAAGAGTATTCGACTCCGGCAGATTTATAAAGAAGAGGGGAGAGATTAGGCTCACTGAACCTCTGGCAACCCGATTGTAAACAATCAAAGGTGCCAAGACCTAACCCAAATGGGAATTATAAATAAGATATTATGAAGACATTTCCTTATTTCATTGGTTTGGCATCCGCATATTTATATAGCGGTATATCGGATTTATTTTGGGTTCAGGTTATTTATCCCTGTTCAAAAACCTTATTGTAAAGGTTTTTAGGCTTTAATCCTGTTTCTCATCGAATCCATGAATCAAAAGTTTATATATACAGAATCATTCAATCTGGAATCTGGAAAGGTTTTACCGGAAATACAAATTCAATATACCACCTACGGAGTGTTTAATCCCGGTAAATCCAAAGTAATTTGGGTCTGCCATGCCTTAACGGCCAATTCAGAGGTTTTTGATTGGTGGCCTGGATTATTTGGGGAGGAATGTTTATTCAATTCCAAAGATTATTTCATTATTTGTGCCAATATTTTAGGATCCTGTTATGGAACCACCGGTCCCCTTTCCATCAATCCCGAAACATCCCATCCCTATTTTCATACTTTTCCTGAAATAACCATTCGGGATATGGTTAATGCTCATAGGGTTTTGGCAAAATCATTAGGCATTGAAAAAATTGATTTTCTGATGGGTGGCTCCTTAGGAGGTATGCAGGCCATGGAATGGGCAATTATAGATCCAAACCGTATCCAAAGGATTTGTTTAATTGCCACGAATGCAAAACATTCGGCCTGGGGTATTGCCTTTAATGAATCTCAAAGAATGGCCATCCGTACCGATTCAAGCTGGACGGAGGATAGCCCTGAAGCCGGATTGGAAGGAATGAAAACCGCAAGATCCATTGCCTTATTAACCTATAGAAATTATAGAACCTATGAGTCAAAACAATCGAATGAGGAGATGGATATCATTCCGGAATTTAAGGCATCATCCTATCAAAATTACCAAGGTTTAAAACTGGCTAAGCGATTCAATGCATTTTCGTATTGGTCCTTATCAAAAACCATGGATAGCCATAATATAGGTCGAAATCGGGGAGGACTAAAACGGGCTTTACAGGAGATTAAATGCCCTAGTCTCATTATTGGAATTAGCTCTGATTTCCTTTTTCCCATACAGGAACAGGAATTTTTGTATAAAAATATTACCCAATCTGAATTTGCCGTTATGGACTCCTTATATGGTCATGATGGGTTTTTAATCGAAACGCCAACTCTTACACAAATCATTTCCAATTATTTAAATAAAATATAATTGGATTTATCGTTAAATAAGCCGACATTTGCCGATTCATAAAATAAATTAAACACTTTAATATTATTCAGGTAATGTATTTAAGTAAAGAAGTAAAGAAAGAAATCTTTAAAAAACACGGTTCCGGAGAACACGATACCGGTTCATCAGAAGGCCAAATTGCCTTATTTACTCATAGAATTGCTCATTTAACCGAGCACCTAAAGAAAAATCGCAAAGATTTTTCAACTCAGTTATCCCTACAAAAGCTGGTAGGTAAGCGTCGTTCCCATTTAAATTATTTAATGCACAAGGATATTGAAAGATATCGTGCTATTATCAAAGAATTGGATCTTAGAAAGTAAGAATCTAAATAGAAAAATAAAAACCTGCCAAATCTTAAATAGGATTTGGCAGGTTTTTTTTATGTTTTACTGTTTAGGATAAGGTTGTGTAAAACCAAACTGGATTATTAAGGATCCTAAATAATTGAATGATAAATCCATTCATTTGTTTAGAGTTTAAGCTTTATCAAACTATCCTGCTTTATTTCCTCATTGGGAAGGGCCAAAATACGATCACCCTCTCTCAACTTTCCAGATATTTCTGTTTTATCCATGAAGGTAAAGCCCGATTTCACATCGATCCATTGAGCCTTACCCGTTGAATCTAGTTTTATTACTACTTTTCTTTCCTGTGTACTTAATACGGCTTTATAGGGAACCATAAAGCCTTCGGTTAATCTGGATACAGGCATACTGATTTGTGCAAACATTCCCGGTTTAAGTATTCCATTGGAATTATCGATCTGAAATTCCCAAATTTCCGTTCTACTTTGAGCATCAATCGACCCCGATTTACGAATGAGTTTGGCCGTAAAATTTTGACCTGGGTTGGCCGAAACGGTAAAACTAGCCTTATTATCGGATAATTGGGTAGCATTATAAATCTCTGGTACAGGCACCTGAATTCGTAGAGTATGGTTGTTTTGAATTTCCAATAATTCTTTCTTTCCTGAATTATCCGTAAAATCTCCTACAAATACTTCTCTTTTAGTGATAATTCCTGAAAAGGGCGCTTTGACATATAAATAATTTTCCTGGGCCTTCCGGGCCTGTAAACTAGACTCTGCCGCCTTGAATTCTGCGCTATCCGCTTTCATAGAATTCAAAGCAATTTCTAGTTCTGACTCGGATATAGCCCCCGGTATTTTAGACGCTTTTAATAAACGTTTATAAACCGATTTACTAGATTGAAATTTAGATAAAGCGGCCTGAGCCTTATTTTGACCCTCTGCCAAAGCAGCTTTTAATTCAGGTGCCTCCAAAACGCATAAAATTTGGCCCTTGCTAACCTTCGATCCGATATCCACTTTCAATTCTTTAATATATCCTGCGATTTTGGAATATATATGCGCCTGATCTTGAGAAATTATTTCTCCGGTTAAGTTCAGCTTGGTGGAAATAGGTTCCTTTTTTAATAAAAGGGTTTTAATTTCTTCAGGTGTCTGAACCATTAAGGATTTGGAATCTGTTTTTCCTTTTTCAGAACAGGAATAAAGAGAGGTACCTAGTATAAAAACAATTATAACGAAGATTTTATTTTTCATGGGTTAGGTTCAATTTTTATGAAATAATTACTTCCCGGATCATTAGGGTCAAGGGAATTATTTTGAACAGGTTTATCTCCCAAAAAGGCTTTGTATAATAGAGGAAGGAAAATTAAACTGATCATTAGTGAAAATAATAGACCCCCTATGACGGCAATCCCCAAAGGAGAGGTTTGATCCCCACCTTTTCCCAAGCCCAAGGCCATGGGTATCATACCGGCCATCATCGCCAAACTAGTCATTAATATAGGTCGAATCCTATCTTGAATACCTAATGAAAATCCATTGGCCATTTTCTCTTTCCGATACTTTTCTGCCTGAGTAACAAAAAGAATGGCATTGGCAATTGAAACACCCATAGCCGTAATACAACCCATATAGGATTGGATATTCAGGGTCTTACCGCAAATAATGAGAAGTAATAAGGAACCCGATATTACCCCAGGTAAAATGGAAACAATCACCAGGGAGGTTTTAAAGGATTGAAAATTTATGGATAAAAGTAGAAAAACCCCTACCAAGGCAATCATAAAACCGGTACCTAATTCACTTAAAGTTTGGTCATAAAGTCCGGATTGCCCCTGCTCGGAAAGTTTCATTCCTTCGGGTAATTTACCCATACCGCTAATGATCTCATCAATATCGGTTAAAGCTTTCCCTAATGCCACTCCATGAAGGTTGGCATCCAAAGAAATATATCTTTTTTGATTTAAACGGTCGTATTCGGTTTCCATATTGGCCACTTTCCAGGCAGAGACATCCCGCATAAAAATGGTTTTCCCCGATTGATTTTGAATGGGAATGTTTTCGATTTGCTGTGGATCATTCATCACAAATTCAGGCACCTGTACCTGAATTTGATAGGCCGTACCGGTGGATTTATCTAGCCAATAATTCGGTTGAATAAATCGGCTCGAAGAGGTAGCCGCTACTAAAGATTTGCTTGCATCATCAATATTTAATCCTAGCTGACCTAATCGAACCCTGTCAAAATCGATTTTTAGAGCCGGACTAGGCACCGGGGCTTCAAAATCTAAATCCCTTAAATAGTTTAATGATTTTAATTTGGGGATCAAGACTTTGGCAAAGGCTCTCTCAGATGCCAGGTTTTTGCCCAATAATCGTATTTGAATAGGGGTACCTGTACCTTGATTTATTACCTGATCGACCAAATCGGCGGGTTCAAATACCACTCTTAATGGATATCCCGAATCTTTTACTTTCTGTCGGATCTTTTCCCTGAGATCTTCCAGGTTCACGGAAGCATTCTCTTTAAATTTCACCTTTAAGACCCCCTCAAAACTCCCCGAGGTCCATAAATGAATAACATTCACTGGATAACTGGCGGGTTGCACCCCCATAAAGGCTGAAGAAATCTCGATTTTATTACCCCCACTTAAACTATCAACCCAAAACAGCATTTTTTTAACTTGATCTTCTGTTCTCTCTAGTCGGGTACCCTCGGGCAAACGAATTCGAATTTGTAACTGCCCTGAATTAACCCTTGGAAATAATTCTTTTCCCATCTGGGTATACAGAAAGCCACAAAGGAATACAGTTAAAATAACAAAAACCCATGAAATCCCCTTTAGACTATTTTGGAATAAACCAAAAATTGAATTTTGCCGGGATTTAATCCATTTCAGAATGGGCATTTCCTCGGTTTTTATTTTAGTTTCCTTAAAAAACCAATTCGCTAATACGGGTACAAAGGATTGTGATAAAAGGAAAGAGGCTATCATGGATAAACCTACTGCCAGGGATAAAGGCAAAAACATAGCCTTGGGGATTCCGGACATAAAAAATGCCGGTAAAAAAACGACCAATAAGGATAAGAGGATCAAGAGTTTAGGAACTGCTATTTCCTTGCAGGCTTCCAAAATGGCCAAACCCTTTGGGTAATCTAATTCCTGAAAATGATGAATATTTTCGATAGTAACAGTGGATTCATCAACCAAAATCCCTATCGCTAAGGCAAGCCCTCCCAAGGTCATTATATTGATAGATTGACCCAGGAGCTTTAAAAAAATCATGGCCGTTAAAATTGCCAGAGGTATCGTTAATACCACTATTAATGCCCCTCTCCAATCTTTTAAAAATAATAAAACCATTAATCCGGTTAAAATAGCCCCAAGCAAACCCTCGGTCACCAAACTCTCCAGGGAGTTTATAACGTAAACCGATTGATCAAATTCATAGCTTACATGAATATCGCTGGGTATGGCCGCCTGCATATCGGGTAAAGCCGCTTTTACTTTCTGTACGACCTCCCAGGTGGATGCGTCGGCTCTTTTGGTAACAGGGATATAAACCGATCTTTTTCCATTAATCAGCGCATATCCTGAGGTAATATCTGCGCCAGTACTTACCTGGGCTAAATCATGAACGTATACCGAGGTTCCAGAGCCCGGTTTTAAAGGAATATTTTCAAGTTCCTGAACATTGTCGACCACGGTATTTTGGGGAGTCATCAATACCTGATTTTTATACCGTATGTTTCCTGCCGGGGTAATGGTATTACCTTGAGCAATAGCCATTACCAATTGCTCAGGGGTAATTTGATAGGCCCTAAGTTTGTTTAGATCCGGCTTAACCAATATAGTTTTTTGATTGCCTCCAAAGGGTGGGGGAGCCGAAACACCTGGAAGGGTGGAAAACATGGGTCTTACTTTGAATAAGGCCAAATCCTGAACTTCGGATAAAGAACGATTCGGACTATTAAATATTAATTGACCAACCGCTACACTTCCCCCATCAAATCGGGTTACAAAGGGGGAAATGGTTCCAGGAGGCATAAAGGCACGAGCCCGGTTTACATAGCCAATCACTTCTCCCGTTGCCTGTCCCATATCGGTTCCCTCATTGAAGTTTAGCTTCAATAAAGTAACTCCCTGTACGGTTTTGCTTTCAACCGATTTTATTCCATTTATATATAGAAAATGATATTCATAGTATGAGGTAACAAAGCCTTCTAATTGTTCAGGAGATAGACCTCCATAGGTTTGGGCCACGTAAATAGCAGGAGTTCCTAATTTTGGAAAAATATCCACCGGCATGGTCCGAATGGAAAGGACGGAAAAAAACACAATGGCCAATACCGCTACTAAAACCGTAATAGGCTTTCGAAGGGATCCATATAAAAAAGCTAGAATATTCATCTCCTGTAGGCACTTAAAAATATTTCCAGATCTCCTGAATAGGAGGCCTTGTTTAATAAATTATTCCAAACCTGGTAATAGGCTATGGACCTTGAAACTTGTGCCTTGATGAGTTCCTGTTCAGAATTAATTAATTCATAATAGGTTACTAAACCGGAAGAATAGCGGGAACCAATAGCTTTATAGGAAAATTCAGCCAATTTTTCGAGTTCCGGGGCCATTTTCGCAAGGCTTATGGAGGATTTTAATGCGGAATCTGCCAACTGATTACCCGAACTAATCTGAGACTCACTAAGTTCCAACAAATTTTTATTGGACTGGATGGTAAAGGCTTTCTCTTTCCAAAGGGATTTTTGCCTTAATACTTCCAAAACCGGAACTGAAATTTGAGCGCCAATACCATAATTAAACCGTTGCAAACCCCAACCCTGATCCGCATTTACCAATCCATTATAGGCAATACCCGAACCTCTTCCATATCCCGAAGCCCAGATATTTAATTTCGGTAAGGCAGATTTCTTATCCAATCTTAAACTTTGTTCATCTACGGCA
>Ga0209067_10000211_pt1 | contig 40531 bp, 36 predicted proteins | sample ColStrG_CSR_2013_FD_187199 | JGI IMG/M metagenome (GOLD analysis project Ga0209067, IMG submission 187199) | Freshwater sediment microbial communities in response to fracking from Pennsylvania, USA - Cold Stream Run_MetaG_CSR_2013 (SPAdes)... | ecosystem: Environmental > Aquatic > Freshwater >... | reverse complement strand
ATTGGGATAGTATAAAATTCGATTCCTGACCGGTTAAACTGGTAGGGGAGACGGCCACCCCCATAGGAAAATAAGATTGATAATAATCTTTTAATCCCTTCATCGAATCCACCTTACCAAAGGGGGTCTGAGATTTTGCAAAGAAAGGGATTAAACATAGACCGATTAGACAAGCAGAAAGTGTTCTTGAAATCAAAGGAAATGGTAGACTAATCATAGTTCTCCGAAATTATATGGGAAACTAAATGTAATAAATAAAAAACAATCGATTGCTTTTTCCTGTTTTATTTTTACTTTGCTTTTAAGATTTAGTCATATGAAAATTTTTATATTAATTACCAGGTATTTATCTGTTTGGCTTTTAAGCATCCTTTTTTTTATTTCCTGTAAAAAAAATGAGGTAGCTGTTCCGAACCCACCACCGGCCGATACTACAAAATCCATAGGGAAGGCCAATCCCTCGGACACCATGGGAAGCCTATATACCTCCGCAACCAATGCAGGAGCATTTTCCAATCTAGGATTTGCGGTTTTATACAATACCATGTCCTCCAACCCGGCTTATGTAAATCTTGTTAAAAAAGAGGCGAATTATGTCACTTTTGGTAATGAACTGAAATATGGATCCATCGTTCAAAATGATGGAAGTTTCAATTATTCGACGGCGGACGCCCTATATACTATTTGCCAAAACAATGGCTTAAATGTATTAGGGCATAATTTATGCTGGTACTCCCAACAAAACCCCAATTATTTAAATGGATTGATAACGGCCCTAAACGTTCAAAATGGCCCCGTTATGAATTTAATGCCTTATGGAGATTTTGAAGCGGGTTCTGGTTCCACGTTTACCGGATGGACCAATTTAGTGGGCGGGAATGCGATGGGAAGTTTTAGTTTGGGTTTGGATGATCAGGATGGGGGTTCAAGAGCCTTACAAGCTACGGTTATAAGCCCTGGTACCAATGCCTACGATATGCAATCGATTGGAACTAGTTTTACCGTGACGCCCAATAAACAGTATAAGGTTACCTTACAAATCAAATCCTCGGTAGCGGGAGGCATTCGATTGGTATTACAGAATACTACCTATGTACAGGATGATATTACCACCAGCCCTGGATGGGCCACCTATACCTGGAATATAACCCTAACCGAGCCAAACCCTATTTTCCGCCTTAATTATACAAATCCAGGAGTTTATACCATTGATAATATTACCTTAACAGATCCCAATACTGGTACGGTTATAAAACCCAATGCCATGCAAAAGGCCTTAGTCATAGATTCTGCTTTATTTCGCTGGATAAGTTCCACGGTAAATCATTATAAAGGTAAAATTAAAGCCTGGGATGTGGTAAATGAACCTATGTCCGATGGAAATGGTGGTTTACGGGATACGAATAATTATACCATTCCGACGCCCAATGTAAATAACCAGTTTTTATGGTCCCAATACCTGGGTCGAAATTTTGGATTAAAAGCTTTTCAATATGCAAAGGCAGCCGATCCCAATGCTTTACTTTTTATAAATGAATATAATTTGGAATACAATTATAAACTGGATTCTTTATTGGCCTATGTAAAGGAACTAAGAGGAAAAGGAGCTAAAATAGATGGAATTGGGACCCAAATGCATATAAATTTGCAAACCAGCCAGGCGAGTATTGATAATGAATTTATCAAATTAGCCAGTACGGGTTTATTGGTTCGGGTATCGGAATTGGATATTGCCCTGAATCCAGGAAAAATGCCTTCTTTTCTACCGAATGCAGCTTTATTTGCCAGCCAGGCCGCATTGTATAAATATGTGGTGCAATCGTATATAAAAAATGTACCGAAACCACAGCGATTTGGGATTACCCTATGGGGAGTAACCGATGCGGAGAGTTGGATTAATCTGCCTAATTCTCCGGATTATCCCTTGGTTTTCAATCAAAACCTGAGTAAAAAAGCAGCATATTATAGTTTTTTAACAGGTATTAAAGGGCTTTAATGGATCTGAATAAAAGGAAAGGATATCATAAACAAAATTGAGCTTTTATGGTAAGTTCAGCTATTTTTCGTTCCTGAATTTCTATTTGTTTTATAAGGCTTTTCAAAGCTAGTTTTACCTTGAAATTTAATGTATGCGTTTTTTCCTTTCCCTCATTTTTATCCTTTTTTTGAGCTCAAAAGTATCGGGCCAATCCAGATTGATCTTATCCGATGCAAAGGCAAGCCAGGAAACCAAAAATCTATACGCCGGATTGGTAGGTCTTTCTACCCGAGGCATACTTTTTGGTCACCACGATGATTTAGCCTATGGGGTAGGTTGGAGAGGCGATAAGGGACGTTCCGATATAAAATCAGTTACCGGAACCTTTCCCGCCCTTTATGGTTGGGATTTATCTGGTTTAGAAAAGAATAGCGAAAAGGACATTAATGGAATTCCCTTTTCAGATCAAAAAAATTGGATAAAAGAGGTATATGAAAGGGGAGGGATAAATACATTTTGTTGGCATTTACAGAATCCTGTAAATCAAAAATCGGCCTGGGATACGAGCATTCGTACGGTAAAGGAAATATTACCGGGTGGAAAATTTCATGAATCCTACCGGGAATATTTAAATCGTATAGCTACCTATATATCTCAATTAAAAGGGGATAGGGGAGAATCGATCCCAATTTTATTTCGTCCCTTTCATGAACTAACGGGAACCTGGTTCTGGTGGTGTAGAAATACCTGTTCTGCCGAAGAATTTAAAGGACTTTGGCGGTTTACTATTGACTATTTAAGAAATACCAAAGGCTTACATAATTTAATCCTGGTGTATTCGGTCGCCGATTTTAAAAACAAAAATGACCTATTATCCCGGTACCCTGGTGATGATTATGTGGATATTATTGGCTTTGATGCCTATTGCCGAAATAATGTCGAACAATTTATATCAGAACTAGACCATCAATTAGGTCTTACGGTCCAGTTTTGTAAAGAAAGAGGAAAAATTCCGGCTATACCAGAAACTGGTTATCAGGGAATCCCACAGGCGGACTGGTGGACAAAGGTCCTATTGCCTATTATTTCCCGGTATCCTATTTCCTATGTGATGCTTTGGCGAAATGGGGGTCCGGACCATTTCTTCGCTCCTTATCCAGGGCAATTAAGTGCAGCCGATTTCCTTCAATTCTCAAAAAGTGATAGAATGATATTTCAGGATGGATTGAATCACCAATTGCTTTATAGTACACCTGCTGGCAAGTAAGAAAATTTCTTGTAAAAAAGAGCTATTATAAAAACATTTTTAACCCATTAAATCTATAGAAATAATAGGAATAAATCCTTTATTCTTCCTATTTTTGCCTATAGATTTTAACAATTAATATCAATAAAGTATATACCTATGGCCGATTCTTCTTTATTACAGAAAGAAAACTCAAAAGTTCACCAGGAGGTGATCGAAGCAAATAACCAGTATGTAAAAAATTTTGGTGATAAGGGGAATCTTGCTCTACCGCCAGCTAGGAGGTTTGCTATTTTAACCTGTATGGATGCCCGTTTAGATCCTGCTCAGTACGCCGGGCTTTCGGAAGGGGATGCTCATGTGATTCGAAATGCCGGGGGTAGGGCCAGTGATGATGCCATTCGCTCCTTGATCATCTCCCATAAACTTCTGGGAACGCAGGAATGGTTTGTGATTCACCATACCGACTGCGGAATGCAATTATTTACCGACGATATTATTCGGGGTTTATTGGCGAAAAGTTTGAAGACGGCCACTATTGATGAAAAAGGATGGAGAAATGTGGTTGAAGAAGGTGGTTCGGACGAGGCTAATTTTATTCCTTTTTTAACCATTAAAAATTTAGAATCCAGTGTCGTAGAGGATGTGGAAAGAATAAAAAAACATCCCCTGGTACCAAAAGATATTCCTGTTTATGGCTATATCTATGATGTGAAATCAGGTAAGCTCATGGAAGTATCCCAAGCCACCGAGACAGGCAGGGCCAGATAATCTTTTGAATTGGGGTTTATTGTGACGGCTATTGGAAATAAGTCCTTTCCAATAGCCGTTTTTTTATAAGTCCTGCAGGAACCCAAACTATAGGGTACAGTCTCGAAGGCAATTATGTTTTATAAAGGTTTTCTTAATTCTATGGGTTTGATCCCATTTCGGTTTTATGCCATTTGTTTCAACCCAAGGCTTATAGGGACCAGCCGCGGATAAAGGAATCTGGACCATTTAAAAAAAAATAGGCATTTTTGCAGAATGGGTAGTGCCGACAGACTCTTACGTTTAAAATTGGAAACCAGGGATAAAATCCTTTGTACGGCGACCACTATTATTGAGCAGGAGGGTTGGAAGGGCTTAAATCTGCGGAAACTGGCCGAAACCATAGACTATACGGCCCCCATTATCTATGAATATTTTCGTAATAAAGAAGATCTTATCCTTGAAATTATTAAAGAAGGTTTTTTAACCCTTGGAAATCTTTTAAAAGAAGAGAAGTCTAAAAACGAATCGCCGGAGAAACAGCTTATGTCCATGTGGTTCACTTATTGGAATTTTGCGATCAAACATAGGGAGCTGTATCAGGGTATGTATGGGAATGCCTTTGATTGCCGTTGCGAAATGGTCAATCAAATAAAGGAATCGGATTACCCACAAACGATCATCATGGAGGTTATCCGGAGCCTATTTGGCGAGGAAAATCCTGATCCCAATTTAGTTCTTAAAAAATACTATATGTATTGGTCGGTTGTACATGGTCTTATATCTATTAATATATTACAAAGAGGATCCGGGAATGAGATTAATCAATCCGTACTTTTGGAATCCATATCGGGGATAAGCTCGGGATTTATGAAATGAAATTTAATCTTGTTAAATCATTTAACATTGTTAGATTTGCAGTAGAAATTAACCTCAACGCCTACCCTTATGGTTATCCCTGCTGTCCCTGCTTTTTTCAGAAAGCTTTTTTATGGTCTTATCATTTTAACTTTATTTTCTTGCAATTCTAATTCTCAAAATAATGGAGGAAATTTTGTTCCTCCACCACCCTCCCTTCCCGTATATTCGGTTAGCTCGGAAACCGATACCACTTTCCAGGTTTACCCGGCCACCCTGGAGGGCATCACGAATGTGGAGATTCGCCCGCAGGTAAATGGTACCCTTGAAAAATTATTTATTGACGAAGGTGCCTATGTCCATAAGGGTCAGGATCTTTTCAAAATCAATGACCGACCTTTTCTTGCCCAGTTAAGGAATGCGGAAGCAAGCCTTCATGCTGCCGAAGGGACTCAGGTTAATGCCAATCTGGAAATTGAGAAAATAAGTCCATTGGTGCAAAACAAGGTAGTCTCAGAATTTCAATTAAAGACGGCGAATGCAGCCCTGCAAATTGCCAAATCCAATGTGGAGTTAGCCAGGGCCAATGTATCCTCCGCTCAGATTAATTTGGGATATACCCTGATTAAGGCACCAACCAATGGGTATATAAGCCGGCTAAACAAAAAACAAGGGAGTTTGGTTTCCAATGCCGATCCGCAGCCCCTAACCGTATTATCCGATGTGCATACCATCCGAGCCTATTTCACCCTAAGTGAACAGGATTTTATAAATTTTAAAAAACAGTACCCGGGAAATACCTTAGCCGATAAACTGCATCATTTGCCCCCGGTTTCCTTATTACTTTCGGATAATACGGAATATCCATTACCCGGTAAAATTGATATGGTAGATGGTCAATTTGATAAAAATACCGGTGCCATAACCTTTCGGGCAAATTTTGAAAATCCCAATGGTTTATTACGCTCTGGAAATACCGGGAAAATTCGTTTAAGCCTTAAACACGAAAATTCCACAAAAGTACCCCAATCGGCAACCCTCGAATTACAGGATAAGGTGTATGTATTCCTTCTGGCCGATAGCAATAAGGTTCATAAACGGACCATTACTGTGGAGGGGAAAAGCGGTGATTATTATTTAATCAAGGATGGCGTTAAGGTAGGCGATCAAATTGTATTAAGCGGATTTGATCGGTTACAGGATGGTCAGGCCATTGTCCCGGTAAAGGGCAACAATACCGTTGTTAAAAAATAATCCAAAGCAAAAATTTTAGACATGTTACAGAGATTTATCCAAAAGCCAGTATTGGCTACGGTTATTGCCGCCCTTTTAGTAATACTAGGCATACTGGCATTGACCAAATTGCCCATTCAACAATTCCCGGATATTGCTCCGCCCTCTGTTTTGGTAACCGCTATTTACCCGGGCGCGAATGCAGAAACGGTGCTTCGGTCGGTGGCTCCTTCTTTGGAAGAGGCCATAAATGGGGTGGAAAATATGACGTATTTAACCTCCACCGCCAGCAACGATGGAACCTTGGCCATTACTGCCTATTTTAAACAGGGTACCAATCCGGATCAGGCCGCTGTCAATGTTCAAAACAGGGTGGCCCAGGCCACCAGTCAATTACCTGCTGAAGTGGTACAACAAGGGGTTATCACCGTAAAACAGCAAAATAGCTTTATCATGGCTATTGGCTTATATACCGAGAATGAAAAAAAATATGATCAAACCTTCCTGGCTAATTATGCCCAGATCAATATTATTCCCGAAATAAAAAGAATTTCAGGAGTTGGGTCGGCCGCCATATTTGGGGGGCTAAAAGACTATTCCATGCGGGTCTGGTTAAATCCTGCACAAATGCAGAATTATAAAATTACCCCCGCCGAGGTAATTGCTGCCATCCAGGATAAAAGTTTGGAGGCAGCTCCGGGCCGTTTCGGGGAAACCAGCAAGGAGGTTTTTGAATACGTTATTAAATACAAAGGGAAATTAACAAAACCCGAAGAATACCAGAATATCACCGTGAGAGCGAATCCGGATGGGTCTGTATTACGGTTAAAAGATGTGGCCAGGGTTGAATTAGGTTCCTTTTCCTATTCCAGTTTAACCCGCTTAAACGGAAAAAAGGGAGTGGTAATGGGGATTATTCAACAATCCGGCTCCAATTCCAATGATATTCAAATAGCTATTAATGCTTTAATGAAAAAAGTATCGAAGGATTTCCCGGAGGGAATTGCCTACAATACTTTTTATAGCACCAAGGTTTCCCTCGATCAATCGATTGAGCAGGTGGAACATACCCTGATAGAGACCTTTATCCTGGTATTTATTGTGGTATTTCTATTTCTTCAGGATTTTAGATCCACCTTAATTCCTGCCATTGCCGTGCCTGTGGCCATTATTGGTACTTTCCTGTTTATGTATATTTTCGGATTCTCTGTTAATTTACTTACCCTTTTTGCCTTGATCCTGGCTATTGGAATTGTGGTCGATGATGCCATTGTAGTGGTGGAGGCCGTTCACTCCAAAATGGAAACCAAGCATATTGGAGCCAGAGAAGCCACGGTGGAGGCTATGCATGAAATAACCGGAGCCATTATTTCCATTACACTAGTTATGTCGGCGGTTTTTTTACCGGTGGGTTTATTGGAAGGCTCGACCGGAATTTTCTATAGACAATTCGCTTTTACTATGGCGATTGCCATTGTTATATCGGCAATTAACGCCCTTACCTTAAGTCCAGCTCTGGCCGCTTTATTCCTCAAAGAAAAGGATATGGAAGGCCAGGAGGGAACGAAGAAATCTTTTAAGGAAAAATTCTTTGCCGGCTTTAATCATGGTTTTAATAATTTGACCAAAAGGTATTTATCCAGTGTTGGCTATTTAATCAGATATAAATGGGTTGGGATGATAGGGCTGGGCCTAATTATCCTGGTAAGTTTATGGTTGGTTCAAATTTCCCCAACCGGGTTTATTCCTACGGAAGATCAAGGGTTTATAGCCATTTCCGTTTCTTCTCCGGCGGGTACTTCCCTGGACGGAACGGCAAAAATGATGCAATCGGTTGAGGATACCTTGAAAGGTATGCCGTCTACCCGATTTGTCACCGCCATTTCAGGATTTAATTTATTGTCCAATAGCACCAGTCCTTCCTCGGCCATTGTTTTTGCCTTATTAAAACCCGTAGAAGAGAGGGGGAAGGTAAAGGAGGTCAATTCCATAATTGGAATGATCCAGCAAAAGCTGGGTTCTATTTCCAAAGGAAACTTTTTCGTGTTCAATTTCCCCACAGTTCCTGGATTTAGTAATGTAGAGGCTTTGGACTTGGTTTTGAAAGATAAAACCGGAGGAAGTTTAAATAAATTTAGTAATACGGCTCAGGGATTTATAGGGGATTTATTTCATAGAAAAGAGATTGGCTATGCCTTTACCTCCTTCCGTGCCGATTACCCCCAGTTACAATTGGAAATAGACGAAGAGAAGGCGAATCAATTGGGGGTTCCTGTACGAAGTATACTTCAAACCATGCAATCCTATTATGGAAGTGCCCAGGCTTCCGATTTTAACCGATTTGGAAAATACTACAGGGTTATAGTCCAGGCCGATATTCCTGATAGGGCAGACCCAAGTACTATCGACCGTGTTTTTGTGAAGAATAATCTGGGTGATATGGTACCAATCAATACCCTTGTCAAATTGACCAAGGTAAATGGGTCTGAAACCGCATCCCGGTATAATTTATTCAATTCTATCGATGTTAGCGTGATTCCAAAGCCTGGCTTTAGTTCAGGGGCCGCCATCAAGGCTATTCAGGAAGAGGCCGATAAGGTTTTACCCTTAGGCTTTAGCTATGAATTTAAAGGGCAAACCCGGGAGGAAATATCTTCCAATGGTCAATCCACGACTATTTTCCTGCTAAGTTTAATCTTTGTTTACCTGCTGTTGGCGGCCCAATATGAAAGCTATATTCTTCCCTTTGCGGTAATGCTTTCTGTACCTACCGGAATTTTAGGCGTTTTTCTAGCCCTCCAGTTTTCAGGTATAGCCAATAATATTTATGTGCAGGTGGCCCTGATTATGTTAATTGGATTATTGGCTAAAAATGCGATCCTAATCGTTGAGTTTGCACTTCAAAGAAGGAAAAAAGGATTATCCCTTTTTGATTCGGCCATGGAAGCGGCAAAATTACGATTAAGACCTATTCTAATGACCTCCCTGGCCTTTGTTTTTGGTTTATTGCCTATGACCCTTGCCACAGGACCTTCTGCCCAGGGAAATCATTCCATCAGTATCGGGGCTGCTGGAGGGATGTTATCGGGGGTAGTTTTAGGACTTTTATTAATACCTGTATTGTTTGTCATTTTTCAGGCCCTTCATGAAAAACTAATTGGCGGGCCTGAATTTGATATTCCTAATTCGCAGGATAATGATTTGACAACCCAGGGCCAAGCCCTAAGGGTTTAATTCCAGCATTTAATTCACGCTAATTAAATTCCATGAAAAATATACTCTTGATTTTGATCCTGACAGGGATTTTTTCAGCCTGCTTGACGACAAAAGAACTGAAAATGCCGGTGACAAGGGTTCCCAATACCTATGGAAATTCCTCTATATCCATTTCCAGCCTGAATACAGCCGATACTGGGAGTTTTGCCAACCTACCATGGCAAAGCCTCTTTGCCGATTCCGGTTTAAAATCCTTAGTAGATAGCGCCCTGGTTAGGAATTATGATCTTAATCTGGCCCTAAAAAATATCGAGGAGGCAGGTGCCATCATTAAACAGGTGAAATGGAATGCTATACCCAAATTAAATCTAAGCATAACGGCCAATACCACCCGACCTTCTGACAATAGCCTAAATGGGTTAAGCCTAAAACAATATAATATTGGTACCAGCCATATTGAAGATTATTCCAGTCAGGTACTGTTTTCTTGGGAGGCGGATATTTGGGGTAAAATTCGACTCCAGAAAAAGAGTGCATTAGCCTCCTATCTGGAAAGCCTGGAAGCCAAAAGAGCTATTCAAACTACCTTAATTTCCTCGATTTCCCAGGGGTATTTTAACCTAAGAATGCTGGATTCCCAGTTGGAAATAGCAAAGAAAAATGCTGCCCTGGAAGATAGTACGGTGAGGATCCTAAAACTTCAATATGCTGCCGGACAGGTTACCTCCTTGGCGGTGGAGCAGGCCCAGGCCCAAGCTATTGCTTCAGAGGAATTAATACCCCAATTCGAGCAAAGCATCCAAATACAGGAAAATGCCCTGCAAATTTTGGCAGGATCTTTTCCAAAAAGCCTGCCAAGAACAAATAACAAGGCACCTAATTTCCTTTTGGACCAATTTAATCCTGGTATACCCACACAAATCCTAAGCCGAAGACCGGATGTAAAGGCCAAGGAATTGGCCGTTTTAGTAGCCGATGCGAAAATGGGAATCAGTAAAATAGCCCTATACCCTAATCTTCAGATCACAGCCAGTGGGGGCTTGGATTCGTACCTGGCCAGCCATTGGTACCAGGTACCCGGATCTTTATTTGGAATGGTAACTGGTTCCCTGGTCCAGCCCTTGATCAATAACCGAAGCTTAACCACCCAATATGAAATTGCCAAAATAGAAAAAGAGAAGGCCGTTTTACAATTCAGGCAATCGGTTTTAGCAGCGGTAGGAGAGGTTTCCAATGCCCTGGTTCAGATTGAAAAACTAAAAACCCAGGTTAAACTAGCTGAAGAAAGGGTGAATGCCCTTCAAAATGCTATTAAAAATTCCAATTTATTGTTTAATAGCGGATTGGCCAATTACCTGGAAGTTATAACGGCGCAAAACAGTCTTCTCCAAAGTGAATTGGAACTGGCTACCTTAAACAGGGATCAACACATCGCTATTTCTGAACTGTATCGATCCCTGGGAGGGGGTTGGAAATAAATTATCCTAGTGTTAAAGATTCTCGAATTCCCATAGGGAAAGTTTAGCATCTTAATCTAGTTCTATCGTATTTCTTATTCCAGTTCATTTTTCTTAGCCTTTTTCTTATTCATTTTTGAATCATAAAACAAACTAAAACCTAAAATTATGTCTGATAAATTAAAAAATAAAGTTGCCGTTATTACCGGTGGAAATAGTGGTATAGGATTGGCCACAGCCCGTTTATTCGCTTCGGAAGGCGCTAAGGTTGCCATAACGGGTAGAAATGAATTGACTCTAAAAACAGCCGAAACCCAGATTGGCCATGATGCACTCTCGGTGAAAGCCGATGTGTTGGATTTGAAGAGTATTGATCTGGCCTATAAGGAAATTCATGATAAACTTGGGAAATTTGATATTCTTGTGATTAATGCCGGAGTTTTTAAAGGTTTACCTTTAGCCGATTTTACAGAGGAATTATTTGATGAGATTTCGGACATTAATTTCAAGGGAGCCTTTTTTTCTGTTCAAAAAGCCCTGCCTTATTTGAAAGATGGATCTTCGGTAGTCCTTACTTCTTCTACGGTAAACGAAACCGGAATGGCAACTGCTTCGGCGTATTCAGCCACAAAAGCAGCCTTGCGTTCCTTGGCAAGGGGATTTTCAGCCGATTTATTGGAAAGAGGTATCCGGGTCAATGTCCTTTCTCCCGGACCTATTGAAACCCCCATTTTTGATCGATTAGGGATGCCACAAGAAAATGTGGATGGGATGAAGGAGTATCTGGCTAGTAGTGTGCCGGTAAAAAGGATGGGAACCGCAGAAGAAATGGCCAAAGGGTTTTTATTCCTGGCCAGTGATGATTCCTCGTATATGTTAGGTGGGGAAATTGTATTGGATGGAGGCTTTGGTCAAATCTAATAGTTAGGATAGATAAATTTAACGGGCCTTTCTTTAAAAAGAAGGGCCTGTTTTATTCCATGACCAATACTACGGAACCATGAATTTCTCCTTTTCTTAGGGTTTCTAAAGCTTCATTTGCTTCCCTGAGGGGGAAAATCCTGGTTTCGGTTTTTACGGGTATTTTTTCAGCGATTTCCAGGAATTCCTTCCCATCTTTCCGGGTTAAATTTGCCACCGATCTAAGAATTCGCTCCTCCCAAAGTAATTCATAAGGAAAACTGGGTATATCACTCATATGAATTCCTCCGCAAACTACCGTGCCCCCTTTATCCAAATCTTTTAAAGCTTTTGGCACCAAATCTCCGACCGGGGCAAAAATTACAGAAGAATCCATAGCACTAGGAGGCATTTCGATGGAGCTTCCAGCCCAGACGGCCCCCATCTTCCTGGCAAATTCCTGCGTAAATTGGTCTCCGTCCCTGGTAAAGGCATAAATTTCTTTGTCGTTGTAAAGGGCTACCTGAATGAAAATATGAGCGGCAGCTCCGAACCCATATATTCCGATCTTTTTGGACTGGTTTCCCAACATTCCAAAAGCTCTATACCCTATTAAGCCGGCACATAATAAGGGAGCTCCGGAGGCATTGGCATACCTGGGCGGGATATGGAAACAAAAATCGGCATAAGCCAAGGTATATTCTGCATACCCACCATCCATAGAATAACCTGTAAAAAGGGCGTTTTCGCAAAGATTTTCCTCCTCTTTCAGACAATAAGGGCAATAACCGCAGGCAAATCCTAACCAGGGAATACCAACCCAATCACCTGGTTTTAAATTCTCTACCTCCCTGCCCAATGAAATGACCAACCCAATTATTTCATGGCCCATAATTAAGGGGAGCTTAGGTTCTTTTAGTTCTCCATCCATGATATGCAAATCGGTACGGCAAACACCGCATGCCAATATTTTAATCAAAACCTGATTTTTTAAGGGCTTTGGAACGGGTAGCTCCGTTTCTACCAAGGGTTTGTTAGCTTGATGCATCACCATGGCATGCATGGTAGGGGGTACCAGGAAAGTATCTTCTTCGGTCTTAATTTTTTTCATGATCCAGGATTTTTACCTTTGGACTTTGATTTTCAAGGATTTTAATCTCCGTTTTTTCCTTCACGATATCCTGACGCAAAAGGCCAAAAAGGCTCATATACGCATTGGAAACAAAAACCAGGGCGAACCAGGCTATTAAATACCCCGACCAATTCGGCATTAAAAGCTTATAATTTGTTATGAATAGGAATACGAGGCCCACATAATGGCTGAAGCAATACTCACAGGTAAATAAGTAGAAAAACTTTCGCTCCAGAAGAGTTTTCCCTTGAAGGCTACGGCGGAGGCAGTAATCTCTTGGTTCCCGGAATACCTCTTCATGGGTCACCGTCCAGGAAACACAGGCAATTGGGATGGATAAAACAAAGAGCCAGATGATTTCAGAATATACTATCATGGAAGTTTATTTAGAAAAAAGGGTTTCTAGGCCTTCTCTAATAGAAGTTTAATTTCTTTATACTGGGTTTCTGAAATTTCTCCAGAAGCAAATCGCCTTTTTAAAATATCCAGAGGACCATCTTTTTTCATTCTCTGTCCAGGAATATCGTAGGGAATGGCAAAAATCCAGAACAATAAAAAGATCCATAGAATCCACCAAATAAAACCCATACCCAGGTAATTATTATCGTAAAACATAAAGCAGCAATTGGAATATAAATTAATTCTCCAAATCTGGGGATTATGGGCTTAAGGTCTTTTATTCAATTCTTCTATTTAATTACATGATTCACACATGGTTATTTTTAAGGAGGTGTGAATGATGTAATTAATAAACCTATTCCTGTAAGGATTAGGCCTAATTCGAAAGCGAATTTTGTCCTATACCCAAGGACCCTCCTTTTTCCACTTACTGAAAAAACGATGGCTTGGCGCGAATATCCAAATTCATTTCTAAAAGCATTTTTATTCTAAATTATGGAACTTGTAAAAACGATTCCTTCAATCAATCCCGACCATATACCTCAGGATCTAACTGGAAAAACCATGAAAGCCTTGGTATATTATGGTCCAGGAAAAAAGGAATGGGAAGTTCAACCCAGGCCCAGCCTTATCGATTCCACCGATGCCTTGGTGAAGATTCTGAAAACCACTATTTGTGGCACGGATTTACATATAATAAAAGGGGATATGCCCGAAGTAGCCCCCGGAAGAATTCTTGGTCATGAAGGTATAGGGATCATCGAAGAGGTGGGAAGCTCGGTGATCAATTTCAAGAAAGGGGATCATGTTATTATTTCCTGTGTTACCTCCTGTGGTAAATGTGCGTATTGCAGGAAGGGAATGTTATCCCATTGTGATAAGGGCGGATGGATATTAGGGTATAAAATTCAGGGCTGTCAGGCCGAATATGTTCGGATCCCTTATGCCGATACCAGTCTTTATGCTATTCCGAAAAATTCAGATGAAGAATCTATGGTTCTGCTAAGTGATATTTTACCTACGGGTTTTGAATGTGGCGTTTTAAATGGTCATGTGAAGCCAGGCGATACCATAGCGGTTATTGGGGCAGGCCCGGTTGGAATGGCGGCCTTATTGACAGCTCAATTTTATACCCCAGCTTTTATCATTGCCATTGACCAGGATGATAACCGTTTAGAAGTGGCGAGGTCGTTTGGCGCCACCCATACCATCAATAGCGGGAAGGAAAATGCAGAAGAAAGAATCATGGAAATTACTCAGAATAAAGGGGTAGATACCGCTATCGAAGCGGTCGGGATTCCTCAAACCTTTGAGTTATGCGAGGCCATTATTGCTTTGGGAGGGCATATTGCCAATATAGGGGTCCATGCTAAAAGTGTGGTTTTACATATGGAGAAGCTTTGGGATAGGAATATTTTTATTTCCACCCGTTTGGTAGATACCATAACGACCCCCATGCTTTTAAATACCGTTGTATCCCATAAAATTGATCCTCGTAAATTAATCACTCACCATTTCAAACTGGACCAAATGCTGGAAGCCTACGATACTTTCGGAAATGCTGCCAAGGAAATGGCCCTGAAAGTAATGATAGAGATTTAAACTTTTTAATTTACAAATTATAAAAAATACTATGGTTTATAATACAAGTTTCTGGGGAATGGATTTTATATGGTGGGTTTTATTGGTTATTATGTTGGTATGGATTTTTGCTGTTCCCTACGATATTCCATTTCAACGTAAAAGAAAGCGAACGCCCCTGGAAATTTTACAGGTTCGGTTAGCTTCCGGGGAAATTGGCATGGAAGAATATGAAGAAAGAAAAAAAGTGATAGATAGAGACTTAATTCTTAAATCCAATTAATTAACAGGAAATCGAAACGAATTAAAGTATTCTTCTTATGAAAACGGATCAGGAATTACAAAAGGATGTCCAGGATGCCATAGCCTGGCAACCCTTATTACATGCAAAGGAACTCTTCCATAGATTCCCAGGGGATTCATGTGGAGGTTATAGGGAATACGGTTCATTTAACAGGTACTGTACCTTCTTTTTATGCCAAGGATACAGCCGAGCAAATTGCCTGGGACGCTCCAGGTGTTTGGATCGTCCAGAATGAGTTGGTGATTTACAACTAAAGGAAACAGGTTACTAATTACTAAATCCAATGGGAAATCCTCCCATTGGATTTTTTCGTTTTCCGGGTATTTAGAGAAAAATTGAGAATCCAATTTTTATGGATATCGTTTAATTATCGAATTATGAATTTTTTAGGTTTTCTAAGCGAATAAAAACCAAAAAATAAAGCAAAACAGGTACTATTAAAGGATAAAATAAGCAGGAAATAATCTATTGTAAGTTCCCCGATACTTGTAACGTTATTATGTTTTATGCCTTATTATGAGGATTTTATGCTGTGATCCTGGGTAGAAGTCCTACATTTAAAAATATAGGAAATAAGCTTAATTTATTTCTTAGTAAACCCCTAAAGCATGAAACTGTATATTAAGAATATGGTGTGCATTCGATGTAAAATGATAGTGCAACAACTATTAAACAGACTTAATCTCCATTATGTCTCGGTCGAATTAGGAGAGGTAGAAACGATAGAAGAATTAAGTCCGGAACAAATGATCGACTTTAAAACCACCCTGTTGAAATTAGGATTGGAATTATTGGACGATAAAAAAAATATCCTGGTAGAAAAAATTAAAAAAGTAATTATAGAAATGGTTCATTATGCCGATGAACCCATGAAAATTAACTTTTCTGTTTATTTAAGCAGGAAACTGGGCCATGACTATACGTATATGGCCAATTTATTCACAGAGGTGGTAGGGATTAATATAGAACATTATGTGATTAGCCATAAAATTGAAAGAGCCAAGGAACTATTGGTTTATAATGAACTTTCTTTAACAGAGATTTCCTATAAATTGCATTATAGCAGCGTTGCCCATCTTTCCAACCAGTTTAAAAAGACCACCGGCCTAACCCCGTCCCTTTTCCGTAAAATGGTAGATGTAAAACGGATGGGGCTAGTGAATCCGTAATGGTATATTCCTGGGATTTAGTTTTTGGTAATTTTTTCCAGGCTATCCTTTTTCCGTTTTTCCTGGGATTTGAAAAAGCCTCTTACCAGGAAATTATGCTTCAATGCTTCTACAATTTGGTCAAGTCCTTCCGTTCCTTTCTGAACATTTTCCATGCTGGAATTTAGTTTATGGCTCATAGAGGTATCCCGTAATAGGGTATGCAAGGGACCCTTACCATTTTGCATGTCATTATTCATATTGGAAGCCATGACACTGAGTTGCAGCGTGGTTTTATTCAAATTATCTGTGGCGGATTTAATTTTAGACATGCTGTTTTTTAGGCTTCCGGCAAAGACCGTATCGGTTAGGAACAAGCCTGCTGCGCCTTTTCCTTTTTTTATTTGAAGGGTTACTTCGTTGAGGGCCTGGGTCATTTCACTGGCATTTAAGGTCGCCTTATTCATATTGTTTAAGGAAGATTGAACACTGGCCACTACAGTTTTATCATTCATCATATTCACCAGGGCACTGGTATCTAATTTTAAAACCGTTAGTTTCAGGGCTTCTGAAATAATGGCGATATTATTATTGGTTTTTGAAAGGGTGGCTAACATGACATTCATGCTGGTGAGTTTTTGCGTTACCAGGAGATCCCCATTTTTTACGATTGGACTATTAAATTTCACCGGTTGAATATTAATTACCTTATTACCCATTAAACCTTCGGTACCAATGGATGCTTCTGCATTATTATGGATATACGGTTTCACTTTACTATCAATAAGCATGATTACCTCTATAGTCGTGTCGTTCATAATCGAAATAGTTTTCACGGTACCCGCTTGAATTCCTGAAAAAAGCACATTATTTCCTTCCAATAATCCATCCAGGTTAGAAAAACGTGCTTTTAAACGAATACTGCTTTTAAATAAACTGGTATTGTTTCCTATCATATAGAAGGAAATCATCAATACAATTAGACCTGCCAGTACAAAAGCGCCTAACTTAATATTACTTTCATTCTGTTTGGCCATGGCTTATTGCTCAAAGAATTGGTTAATTTTTTCATCGGTGGAATGTTCCAATCCATCGTAGGTTCCATCGGCATAGCATATTCCTTCCAATAATAGTATAACTCTGTCCGCGATATTTTTTACGCAATTCATATCATGGGATATTACAATAGAAGAAGTATGGTATTTCTTTTGAAGAGTTAATATCAATTTGTCAATTTCTCTGGAGGTGACTGGGTCAAGCCCTGTGGTGGGTTCATCGTATAAAATAATCTCCGGTTTTAATATAAGGGTTCTTGCCAGGGCTACCCGTTTTAGCATCCCACCGGATAATTCGGAGGGCATCCTATCGATGGTTTCTTTTAAGCCTACATTATCCAATGCCTCCATCACCATTTCATCTATTTTTACCTGAGACAAACCAAACCAATGCCTTCTTAGGGGAAATTCCAGGTTTTCCCGAATGGTCATGGAGTCATAAAGGGCATTGGCCTGGAATAAAAAACCAATCTTTGTTCGTATCTGATCCAGTTCATCAGGGTTTAGATCAGGAATATTATCCCCAAAAACCAGAATCTTCCCTTTATCTGGTTTAAGCAAACCAATAATACATTTTATTAATACTGATTTGCCCGCACCAGATTTACCCAGAACCACCACATTTTCTTCTTTATGGACGATAAGGCTAAAGTCTTTCAGTACCACATTCTTGCCGAAGCTTTTATATAAATGCTCAATGATAATGACGGGTTCTCCTTTTGCTACCTGGGATGGAGTTGGATCTGTTTCACTATCCGAATGGGTTGCCATTAATTTAAACCCAGTAAATTGGTAAACTGAACGGCAAGTAAATCGATAATAAAAATCAGAACCGACGATAATACCACCGCGGAATTGGCCGCTAATCCAACCCCCTGGGTACCCTTTCTTGCATTAAAACCCTTATAACAACCGGTTATTCCTACAGCAAAGCCGAAAAAGAAAGTTTTTATAATGGCCGGGAGTATATCGCTGAAGGTTAAAGCATGAAAAACCTGGCTGAAAAAGATATGCAGGCTGGTTACTGAACTTAGGTTTACCCCTATATACGCACCGAACAAGGAAATCGCATCCCCTAAAATGGTTAACAAGGGCAACATAAGGGTGGCTGCCAGGACCCTGGTGGCTACCAGGTATTTAAAAGGATTGGTTCCACTTACCTCCATGGCATCAATTTGCTCGGATACCTTCATGGATCCCAGTTCCGCTCCAATACTGGAACCAATTTTTCCAGCAAAAATTAATGCGGTAATGACAGGACCAACTTCCCGAACAATCGCTATGCCTACCATGACCGGAAGTTCAGATTGAACCCCATAGCTAACCAGCGATGGACGTAATTGCATGGTGAGTACGAGGCCCATAATGAAGCCTGTGAGACCAATTATAGGGAAGGATTTATACCCAATAGAATACGATTGAGCCAGAAGTTCCTTGATTTCATATCTGGGCCGGGTTCCATGGGAAAAAAAATGGCCAGTAAAATTGGCCATGCTCCCGGTTTCTCCTAAAAAATCACGCGTATCGTTTAGAAATGCCATAATGATTTTTAACTGGGCTGAATGGTTTTAAGTAATAGCCTTGCCGCTTCCTCCGAGGATGCCGGATTTTGACCAGTAATTAATAAACCATCTTGCTGTACATAAACCCCCCAATCCGGACCCTTAGAATAAATCCCTCCCAAGCGTTTCAGTTCATCTTCCAGTAGGTAGGGTACAATATGACTTAGTTTGACCGCCTCTTCCTCGGAATCGGAAAACCCGGTTATTTTTTTACCTTTTATAAAATGTTCCCCTCCCTCAAGTTTAACATGAATCAAGGCGGCGGGGGCATGACAAACAAGGGCCACTGGTTTGTTTTGATGCACAAAGCTTTCAATCAGGTATATGGAATGCTTATCCTGGGCTAAATCCCATAGAGGACCATGACCACCCGGGTAAAACACCGCATCGTATCCATCCTCTTCAATGGTGCTTAACGTCTCGGTATGGGATAGAAGATCCTTTAAAACGGGGTCCAGATGAAAACGTTTAGTGGCTGGGGTCTGGGATTCCGGTAAATCGCTTTTTGGATCGATAGGGGGTTGACCCCCTTTTGGGGAGGCTAGGGTAATGTCTACCCCTGCATCGGCTAGGACAAAATAGGGGGCTGCAAATTCTTCAATCCAAAAACCGGTTTTCAGGCCTGTATTACCTAAATCGCTATGGGAGGTTAATACCATTAATACTTTCATAATAAGTTATTTAAATTAATATTAAATTTTAACGACCATTTTGCCTTGATTATTCCCCTGAAATAGACCGAGAAAAGCGGAGGGAATTTGATCAAAACCATGGATAATGGTTTCCTGATCCAATAATTTTCCCTCTTTAAACCAATTCGTTAATTCTTTCTGCGCTTCCGGAAACTCGGACATGAAATCCGAAACAATAAAACCTTCCATCCGGGCACTTTTCGATACCAATATGGGTTGAATATAAGGGCCCAAAGGTTGGGTGGTATCGTTGTACAGGGAAATTGCCCCACATAGGGGTACCCTTGCATGTTTATTTATATTCTTCAGAACCTGGTCTGATATTTTGCCTCCCACATTATCAAAATATATGTCGATCCCATTGGGGCAGGCCGTTTTAATATCCTGATTCAAATCGGTACTGGTTTTATAATTAATGGCCTCGTCAAAATGGAATTTGGTTTTTAATAATGCCACCTTTTCATCCGAGCCTGTAATCCCAACCACTCTACATTTAAAAATCTTGCCAATTTGTCCCACTACGGTTCCTACAGCACCTGCCGCTCCGGATACCACTAAGGTTTCGTTTTCCTTAGGAAGACCAATTTTAACCAAACCGAAATAGGCAGTAAATCCGGTCATTCCTAACATACCTAAATAGGCGCTTAATGGAATATGGTTTTCTGGTAATATCTCTAATCCTAATCCTGTAGAAAGCTGATATTCCTTCCATAATAAGAAACCGGATACAAATTGACCCGGGTTAAATCCAGGATTTCGGGATTCAATAACCTCGGCTATGATACTGGATTGAATAGGTTGATTCAATTGAAAAGGAGGGACATAGGATTTTTTATCATTCATTCTTCCTCGTAAATAAGGATCGACTGAGACATAAAGGGTCTTTAACAAAACCTCCTGTTCCAAGGGTTCAGGAATATTTTCTGTAACCATTCTAAAATCACTTAAAACAGGCATTCCTTCGGGCCTTTTATCTAGTAGGATTACTTTGCTGGTATTCATTGGAGATATAATTGGGTATTTAAATTACTACCTGTATTCACCCAGGCACTGGTTGGGTAAACAACTAAATTGCGAACCAAAGAATATAAAGATCCTGAAATAAAACGCTCCGAATTTATATGATTCTTACAATACCTTACATAATTCCTACCAGGCATAAGAAATTCATACCGGTATCAGGATGTATAAATTCAAATCGTTGGGGGGTGTGAATCCTGTAAATAAATTCAAGAAATCCATAATGGATTTAGTATAAATAGGGCTGATTTTTGTAAAGCAAAAAACTTATCTGAATTTAATCCAAACCAGATTCCATTTTTTATTAAGAAAGGAAATGTTAATGTATATACTATGCACCCCATGAAAAAGATATTGATTATTAATGGACATCCCAATCCCGAAAGCTTTTGTTTTGGATTGTCGGAGGCTTATAAAAAGGGAGCCCTGGACACAGGTGCCGAAGTAAAGGAAATAATCATTAGCCGATTAGAATTTAATCCCAACCTCCAATTTGGCTATCAAAAAAGAACCGAACTGGAGCCTGATTTAGTTTCCAGCTGGGAAAAAATTAAATGGGCCGACCATTTGGTATGGGTACACCCGGTATGGTGGGGGGGACTACCCGCCCTTACAAAAGGCTTTATTGATCGCTTATTTTTACCCGGATTTGCCTTTCGATACCGGGAAAACTCGGTATGGTGGGATAAATTATTAAAAGGAAAAACCGGTCATATTATATCCACCCTGGACCAGCCGGGCTGGTATTATTGGCTAATATTTGGCCAACCCAGTATTAATCAACTTAAAAAAACCGTTTTAAAATTTTGCGGAATTTATCCTGTCAAAGTAAGCTTGGTGGGTCCTGTTCGCAATTCCAAAGAGGAAGCCAGAGCCAAATGGCTTAAAAAAATAGAAGACCTTGGTAGGGGTCTGGAATGATAATTGTGGTAGTTTTGATTTTAGGAAATTATAACAATTTAGCCCTTTGAGAATAAATAATTCAGGAAAAAATAAATATCTTTCCAAAAAAAAAAAATTGGCCGCCTAATCCTAGCAGAAACGTATTTTCAACTTCCTTTATACAAAAACTACCCGTATAGTTAAAATTGTACGATTAAAATATGAATAAAAACTTCAAGGATAATATTGATATCATTTGTATTTCACTTTCCCGTGATAACTCTGTTTTATCATCTACGGCCTTATCTTTTGCGAAGGAATTATCCGTAAATAGCCGGGTGTTCTTCATAAATCATCCTTCTTCCTGGAAAGATTTTTTAAATCCCCAAAAAAAAGGTGAATTCAGCGGTAGGAAAGGCTCCATTTTCCCTTCAAAGAATTTAAATATTAACCCTTTAAAGAATTATGATAATTTATTTATCATAGAACCCCCTTTAACCTTACCCATTAATTCCATTAAGAATGGGAATATTTATTCGTATTTATCAAAAATAAATAATTCAATAATTGAAAAAATTATAAACCAATTAATAGAAAGGTTTAACATTAAGGAATATGTATTTATTAATTTTTATGATCCTTTCTTTTTAAGTAAAATTCCGGATAGTCTTAAACCTATTACCACGGTTTATTATTGCAACGATAGCTTTAGGGAAGTGGATTATTTCCAAAATCATGGTTTACGTTTAGAAGATGAATGCATTCGGGATTTTGATATTACGCTTTGCACCTCATCTAAATTGGTAGAATTTAAGTCCCCCTTAACCAAGAAGGTATATTTATTGCCCAATGGGGCTAATACCTTGTTTTTTAATAAAACGGTATATGAGGATCTTCCAAGACCGGAGGATTTAAAAAATATTACCACTCAAATTATAGGCTTTACGGGAAGTATTGAATTCCGTATGGATTTTGAATTATTAAGGAAAATTGCTTTGGATAATCCGGAAAAGACCTTGGTTTTAGTGGGTCCTATCGATACGGATAATCATAAAGAATATGAATTGGAAAAATTAAGCAATGTTGTTTTTCTGGGTCCAAAAAAATATGCCGAACTTCCTAATTACCTGAAATATTTTGATTGTGGCATTATTCCTTACAAAAAAATAGAAACCACCGAAAGCATTTATCCCTTAAAAATTAATGAATACTTAGCCGCTGGATTACCCGTGGTGGCTATTAGTTTTTCCAAAGATATTCAGAGCTTCAGACCCGTTTCCTATATTGTCGATACCCATGATGAATTCCTGAGAGCCATTAAATTAGCCATACAGGAAAATTCCAAGGATAGGGTTATAGCCAGAACCGAATTTGCTTCTACTAATTCCTGGACGGCAAGAATAAAAGAGTTCTGGGAAATTGTGAATAATCAGTTAAATAGTTCCGAAAAACTGGAAGAAGTTAATTCCTGAAAATAGGTCCAAAAAAATCCTACCCGTTTATCTGGGTTACGATATTGTCTTTATCCAACCATGTTTTTACTTTGGTTATTATCCCTTTTGCCTTCGGCAATATTGGGTATTATGCGAGGAGTAATTTTTGGCTTGATTCCTTTCAGGATGGATTTATCGTCTTTTTTTATCGGAAATCGAAAACGGAAAGACTATAACAATCAAAAAAATAAGGGGAGTGCCTGTTTAATTTTTCCAAAGGAAGGACTATAACCCCAAAAATGAATAGGAAATTAATGCTATTTTGTATTTCCCAACAAAGAAATTTATGAAAAGATATTTCCTTTTATTTTTTATTCAGTTAGCTTGGTTTCCCCTTTTTTCTCAAAAATTAATAGCCATTAAATGTGGTAAAGTACTGGATGTACGTTCCGGTGAGGTTTTACAAAACCAGGTAATTTTGGTAAGGGGCAATATAATTCAAAGCCTCCTGCCTGCTGTATCTTTTACAGGTTCTGCCGATTCTATCATTGATTTGAGTCAGAATTTTGTATTGCCCGGATTGATCGATTGCCATACCCATGTACTCTTGCAAGGGGATATTACCGGGGATGATTATGCCGTTCAATTATTAAAGGAATCGATTCCTTACCGGACCTTACGAGCTTCCCGGAGTGCTAAAATTGCTTTGCAAAACGGTTTTACCAGTATTCGTGACCTGGAAACAGAAGGAGCCCTGTATGCCGATGTTGATGTGAAAAGAGCTATTCAAAATGGCATCATACCAGGCCCAAGAATGCAGGTAGCCACCAGGGCCATTAATACGGTGGGACATTATCCCCTTAGCCCAAAAGATTTTAATTGGGAATTGGATTTACCAAAAGGTATTCAGGAAATTAATGGGGCCGATGAAGCAAGAAAGGCGGTTCGCGAACAATTAGCTCATGGTGCCGACTGGATTAAGATTTATGCCGATCGAAGTTATTACCGTTTAGAGGACGGCTCGTATAGAAGCCTTCCCAATTTTACGCCCGAAGAAATTAAAGCCATTGGCGATGAAACCCTACGATCGAATAAGAAACTGGCAGCCCATGCCGTAACGCGGGATGGGATCATAGCTGCTATACAAGCGGGGGCCAGTACCATTGAGCATGGCTTTGGAATGGATGATGAATGTATTCAACTCATGGTAAAGAATAAAATATTCTGGTGCCCCACCATTTATGTCTGCGATTATGTGGCAGAAGGTAGAGCCAGGGAGGGAAGTCCTATCAATAAGTATTTTATGGAATCCTTTCCTGCTCTTTTCAAAAAAGCCATGCAGGCTGGGGTGAAAATTGCCTACGGAACCGATATTGGTGGTTATAGTTGGGATGAGCCGGAAGCGAAAGATTTTGAATACATGGTTCGATTTGGGTTGAGTCCCGTAAAAGCGATTCAGACGGCTACCTTAAATGTTGCTTTATTAATGGGTCAGGAAGGAAAAATCGGTGAAATTAAGGCTGGAGCTTTTGCCGATATCATCGCATTAAAAAATGATCCCATTAAGGATATAAAGGCACTTCAATCCGTTTTTTGGGTAATGAAGGATGGAAAAGTTTATAAAAATTAACGATATGCGATTGGTCCTGGTACTTGTATTCCTATTCCCTTTTTTGGTGAAGGCGCAAAAATTTACGGGTATGGAAAAGGAGCGATTTATTGCCGAGGCAAAACGGGTAAATATTATCCGGGATACCTGGGGCGTGCCTCATATTTACGGAAAAACCGATGCCGATGCCGTTTTTGGTTTATTATTTACCGAATGCGAAGAAAACTTTTCCCGGGTAGAAAGAAATTACCTGACCGTTTTAGGAAGAACTGCCGAACTGGAAGGGGAGTCCACTATCTATGATGATTTGCTTTTACGCTTGGTAGAAGATTCCACGGAGGCTATCCAGGATTATAAGAAATGCCCTGCCGATTTTAAGCGACTATTGGATGCCTTTGCCGATGGGGTGAATTATTATTTATTCCTTCATCCGGAAAGTGTTCATATTCTAAACCATTTTGAACCCTGGTATCCCCTTATGTTTACCGATGGATCTGTGAGTTCCACCATGACAGGGGGCATTAAGACCGAAGAATTACGGAATTTTTATACCCATGCGCCTAATGCCCAGGGAGAACAGGAAGGACCTGTATTGGATTTGCCTGAAACGGGATCCAATGGTTTTGCCATTTCTTCCATAAAATCGGCAAATGGCAAGGCCTTATTATATATAAATCCCCATGTCCCCTTTTATTTCCGGATGGAAGCCGATATGAATAGCGAGGAAGGACTCCATGCCTATGGAGCCGTTACCTGGGGGCAATTTTTTATTTACCAGGGTTTTAATGCGCATTTGGGTTGGATGCATACCTCCAGTTATGCAGATGTGGCAGATTTATACAAGGAATCCATTATTAAAAAGGGAGGAAGGCTGTTTTATCGGTATGAGGGTAAATTAGTCCCGGTTCAGATTAAAACCCAAGGTATAGCCTATAAGGAAGGTGGGAGAAGGAAAATCAGGAACTTTCAAGTTTATTTTACCGGTCATGGCCCCATATTGGCCCAAAGAAAAGGCACTTGGATTAGCCTAAAGGCAATAAACCGATCGTTTACCGCCTTATTGGAATCCTGGAATATCACCAAAGCAAATAATTTTGAAGAATACAAAAGAGCCATGGAATTGGTTTCCAATGCCACCAATAATACGGTGTATGCCGATGACCGGGGAAATATTGCCTTTTGGTATGGGGATTTCATACCTAAAAGAGACTCTAGCCTGGACTGGACCCAACCCGTCGATGGAACTACAAAGAAAACAGAATGGAGGGGTTTGCATCGTTTACCGGAAATTGTTCAGGTCATAAACCCAGCTTCAGGATTTATACAAAATTGTAATGCCACCCCTTTTTTGTGTTCCGGATTTAGCAGCCCCAAAAAATCCAATTACCCAGCCTATATGGCTCCGGATGGACAAAATTACCGGGGGGTGAATGCCATTCGATTATTGGAAAAGGCAAAAAACCTAAGTTTGGATAGTCTGATCACTATAGGGTATAATCGATACCTTTCCGCCTTTGATGATATGATACCCCCCTTATTAAAAGCATATGATCAGAATACCGATACCAGCTTATTTCAATTGGAAGATGCAATTGAAACCCTTAGAAACTGGGACCGGATTTCTACCGCCCGTTCGGAAGAAACGGCATTGGCTATAACCTGGGCATCCTCCATAATCCAGGATTTCCTTCCTAGACCTGAATCGGACGAAGCATCTACCTATTTCACCCGCAGGGTTCAGAACATGATGAAAGCCCTACCTCCCAAAACCATGTTAAAATATTTAAAGAAAACCTGCGATACTTTGGAAGGAGAATATAGTACCTGGCAAATTCCATGGGGAAATATAAACCGGTACCAGAGGCCAGCCGATGGGATTCATTTTAATGATTCTTTACCCAGCCTGTTTTCTGGTTTGGCATCCTCTCAATTTGGTGAACTTCCTTCATTTCAAAGCAAAAAGTTTAATACCCATTACCGGTATGGATATTCAGGGAATAGTTTTATAGCAGCAGTAGAATTTGGGGATAAGGTTAGAGCCAAATCCCTGATCACTGGGGGCCAATCTTTTAACCCGGGCTCGAAACATTTCTCAGACCAAGCCGAAAGGTTCCTCAATGGGCAATTTAAAGATGTTCTTTTCTATAAGGAGGATGTTTTAAAACAGGCGGAAAGAACCTATCATCCGGGGGAATGATAGGATATCCCTTCGACAGAATGTTAATTTATCAAGCCTTAAAAAATAAGCTGACTAAATTGAGTAAGGATACTTGTATTTCTCGATATACATCGGTAGGGTTATAGGTGATTGGGTAAAAAAATTTTATTTTTAAAGGATCACAGGTTAATTAGCGTATTCGATTTTCCTTCATCCGCTTTTACTATTTATAGAAAGGAAAATTTTATTACCTTTTTAAGACTGAAATTTTCCCCCTAAGGATTTGAATTTTTTTAAAAATAAAGGGTCAAAACAAATGCCTACCTATATTATAGTCCTTAAAAACAATCAAAACAGCAAACGCTGGTTAGCCATGAGATGGGGATCTGACCCCAATGAATGGTCATCCGATTGTACCTATAATTCTTCAAACAATAAATATTTTCCAAAAAGCCAGAACGATATTATAAGCCCGGGACCTTGTCCAATGCTTACCGATGAAGCTGGAAACCAAGCCGATGCCTTTATGGTTCAATTATGGGAAAAGCCTTCCTTAAAAAAATCCCGATGAAACATCTGCTTTTCTTATTTTTTATCCTGATAGTCCTCTCTAGTTGCAGTAGCCAAAAGCCATTACAGCGCTACCATTCTATAGAACTTTCACCCAGACCAAATAATTTGGTTACCGATGGTATCCAGGTATTTGCCACGGCAAGAGAAGCGAGTCAAGCCCCATCCAATCCTTCTAGCCCGTATGTCCTTTCCGATCATGGACAGGCAGCCTATATATCGGCATTGGCACTAATGATCAAGGACAAGGATATAGATGCTTTTCAGGATAATCTTTTTCCTGATCTCAGTGATCTCGATAAGGTTCCATCTCAAATCGATAATACGGTTTTTACTAAAAGATTGCTCCTTACTCTGGTCTCCAATACGCCATATGAAGCAGATAGGATTACCAAGGTGAATATCCGAATCCCTTTAAACTCCAATATAACAAGCTTAAAAATCCTTAATTGGGATAAAATAACGACCGATTTTGAAACTATCGATTTAGGAACCATAAACCAGGCAAATTCGTTAACCTTAGCGGGTAACCTTGGTTATAGCCAAACTGGACCAAGTTCCAGCATAGTAGGAGCATCTTCCAGCAATACGATAAATAATCCCAATGGATCGACGGTGAACACAAGCCCTGTAACCAACAGTGGACTTACCGGTCCAAGCCTGGGCGCCGGACTTAATGGTTCCTATAGCAATACTACCACCAGTCAGGTAAATTATAAAAATCGATATATAGCCCTTACAGGTTATTTTAGGAATGACTCCTTAGAGTTTGATGAACAAAGTGTATTAGGGGTTAACCTGGCCGGGAATATTTTATCCGATATAAAATTTACTTTTCAACGTCGTTCAAGCCTAACGACGTACCTGGTATCTAATCTGCGGAAAGGAGGGAAGATACTGGGGCTGGATAAAATTTCGATAAAGCAGATACCCGTTTTTGAGCCCTCCCTTCCCGATGATCTACAATTGCCAATTGACTATATTTTTACCGTTCGTCATGTTTTGAATGAGGATGGTAAAAAAACGGTTCCGGAATATGATGATGATATTGCCTATTATACGGTACAAAAAAGAGTGAACGCCAATTTAACCTTGGTTTCCAAACAGGAAATGACAGTAAGAAAATGGACCATTAGAGATAAGTCTAATACCTTAAGGATTAAGGATAAATATTTAGGGACTTCGGGCTACATGTTTTTTGCCTCCCTGGATAATGCAAAAGCATTCTTACGATGGCTAAAACAGATTCCCCTGGATAAAAATGGCCATTTATCCACAACCGATTATGAATTTACCGAAGACACGGGTCATTTGAAAGCCTTTATTGATTCGGCAACGGTGAGTCTGGAAAATTAAATAGGCATAACCAATCGGGAATTCCATAAATCTTCCATTCGGTTGGATCTCTTTTACTGGAATAGGGGTGAAAAAAATTCATGGACCATGGTAAGGTTTTGCTTTTTGGTTCGTCCAATATGTAAAATTTACCTTGATTTTAACCATGAAAAGAGCGGGAACCGTTCCTAAAGGTTTTTTGATCCTGTTTGTAGGGATATTTCTTTTAGGATGTAAAAAAGAAAGCACCCCTGTAATTCCCCTTAATCAGAAAATCGATACGAGCTTTTCGAAGCCATCCAGTAGCATAGGAGGATTTATGAATGGTCCGTATGGTATGGTGACGGGAAAAGCAAGAATATATCTGACAAACGGGACCTTTCAATTAGCCTTATCCAACTTTTCCACTTCCAATGGGCCAGACCTAAAGGTTTATATAAGCCAGGAACAAAATCCGGTACATTTTATAAACCTGGGTCCCTTAAAATCGACTACCGGGGATCAGATTTATGATATTCCCACCGTCAATAATGTAAGTTCCTATACCTATGCCTTAATTTTTTGCCAGCAATACCAACATCTTTTTGGCTTTACCCAAATTTCCTACTAATCAATTAATGTTTATGAAAGTATATTATGTATTTGCCATAACCATGGTAATGGCTTTAAAGGGATTTGCTCAGGGTTGCAGTGATGCAGGTTTTTGCTCCTTAGGTATTTTAAAAAACAATTTAGAAAACAAGGCAGACTCTGCCCATCGAAGACCCTCATTAAATATAGGGGTCAATTATGGTTTAGGGGAGGAAAATACCAGCACGATCAATACCTATTTGGAATACAGAACCTACCTGAACAGCCGACTATCCCTTCAGACCAAACTAACCGCTACTTATGCTAGTGGATTCTTAGGAAGCCTATTCAATATTGGCGATATTTATGGAACATTGAGTTATGAACTAAATAAAAATTCACCTAATAGTTTTAATCTAATAGGCGGTGTGAAAATTCCCTTATCGACAGGGAATGATAAAAACGGGGAAGGAAAACCTCTTCCATTGGATTATCAGGCCAGTATTGGAACCTATGATGCCATTGGGGGGTTTAATTATATAATCCAGCGGAAATGGGAATTGGATGCTGCCATCCAGGTTCCTTTGATACAGATAAATAAAAGCACCTTTTTCCCGGATGAATTTACCGATCCCAGGGTACTAAATTTCTCACCAACCAATAATTTTCGAAGAAAAAGTGATTTACTGGGCCGGATTGGGTATTATATATACTTACAACATTCCACCCTGGTTCTTAAACCCAGCCTTTCCGGGATTTACCATGTGGGTACCGATACCTATGAAAATAGATTCGGAAACCGTACCCTCCTTCCCGGTTCTCAGGGACTTACCCTAAACGGCAGTATCGTAATAACCAAGACCTTTAAGAATCTGAACAGCTTCGAAGTATTTCTAGGAACTCCCTTTATTGTACGGGACATAAGGCCTGATGGCTTAACCAGAAGTGCCGTTATCAACCTTCAATACACCATTGCTTTTTAAAACGAACCCTTAAAAAATCCAATTCTAGGGTGAAAAACGGGTTTATTTTGCGGCCCTATTAATATTAAAATTTACCGGGAATGGCAAATTATACGGTTAAATCATTTTCTACTTGTATTTCTATTCCCCTTTTGAATACCTGTGAAAGTAGAAAACAAATTATTGATAAACAATAAATAAATATTGATAATTATACGTATTTTGAATTAGGCTGCTGTATGCTCCAAATTTTATCCCCGAGAAAAAGTTTTAAAATCCGATAATTTTTGCAAAAGTGATTTGGGATTCAACAGCCTCTTATTACTCATTGCCCAGGATAAGAAAGAAAAAATGAGTTTGAATGGAAAAAATGGATGGTGGATCCATTAATTGCCTCTAAGCTTCAATAGTTTTAGTGTAGAATACACATTAGCCAGGGCTAAAAATAAAACAGATAAAGGAATGAAGGGCGGTTTAATACCCAGGGGTAATACATTTGCAGGCACATTTGGTTGGAGATGCACATAAGTAGCCGTAATCATGGTAAAAACTACCAAAACAGAGCCCAGGATAATAAATAGAAAAAATCGCCTCTTTGCTAATTTGTTTTGAAAGATCAAGGCCCCAAGGAGAATGAGTCCCGTTATAATCTCATTGCCCACACCAAAAGGAAATGCGAAATCACCAATACCACTGGTGATGAGTTGGGTATGGAACCAACCACCGAAGGGTTGGATCAATTTTAAACTACCAAAGGAGAACATAAAGATTCCAAGAATCCAGGATAAGATTTTTAAAGATTTCATAATGATCGTTTTTTTATCAAAAGTACTGGATGCTAGTCCCAGCAGTTTGACTGACGGGCTCAATTGTTTGACCTACCGGTTCAAGCTCCGGAAATGGGTAGGCGAAACCGTATACTTTTCTTTAAACGACCTGGAAAAATGGGCGATGTCTTTAAATCCTACCCGGTAGCATATTTCACTGACCGATAAATCTGTTTTTAGAAGCAATTTTTGGGTTTCAACAAGCCGTTTTTCTTTGAGATAATTGGCGGGCGTATCCTGGTATTGTTTTTGGAAGGCTCGTTTAAACGTAGATAGGCTCATGCTGGAAAGGGCTGCCAGTTCCTCCAGAGAAAGATCGGAATGGATATTGCTTTCTATCACCTCTGAAATACTGGCCTGTCTTGGGGAATAAAGATCTAGGAATAAAGAGGATAGGGTAGAGGCGGCATTGGTCTGCAATAGGATTAAAACAATTTCTTTTATTTTAAGGAGGAGCAGTTCCGTATTCATTTGCTCCCGGTGCTCAAAATAAAGTCCCAAACTTTCTATGAAATGGGTAACGAGTATAGAACTGCCTATTTCGCGAGTGGTTCCTTTAGCCTCGGCGGGCTTTAGTATTACAGGGAAATCTTCCCCATACAGCTCCTTTAAAATGGAGGGATACAGGTGGACTGCAAAAACTTCACAAGGATCACCCGCCAAATTCCCAGTAAAATCAGCGAAATAAGAACCACATTTCAATACAACGGCATTATCTGGTGCCAAATGCAATTTTCCTGTTGCCGACAAGACCACCGTATCGCTTTGTTTACAATGCAGAAAACAGGCATTATCCTGGAAAACCGTTGAAAACCGGTGAGGTGGCTTGATTAGTAATTTTTCAATCACGCATTGCTCTTTCAGGTGAAAACTTTCCCGGTTCAAAATCATTGTGGAAACTAAGTTTTTTTTATTCATTTCCAAAAGTCATTTTGGAAGTGAACCCACTCCATGAATTTTCTTGAAGTCGCAAATTGCGACCTCAAGAAAACAGATCGTAATTACCTGATTGTAGGCATCGCATATTGCGATACCTAATTAAATTGAAAAGAATGGGCTATTTTTTTTGAATTAGATATCACAATTTGTGATATCCAATTTTACCTTTTTAAATAGAATATAAAAAATGGATAAACCCCTCAATATAACCATGGACCTAGTCATCAATAAAATTACAAGATATGAAACAAATAGGTAATGATCGATAAGGATTTGGCGGAATGTACTGCTTAGAAACTCGATTGCTGAACCAAGCGGTAAAAAGTAATGAAAAACTGTTCCCAGTCGATTTTATATTCAAATTAACTGAGGAGAATAGAATCGTCCAAGACCCTGCCCCTAAAAAGATTCAATTCCTTTCAAAAACCTATGAATCTTTCTACCAGTGACCGAAGGGAAAGAGCTCATTAAAGTGTACTTGTAGAAGGATTACACAACTTAAGATTCTATAAATGAACCCTATTGATTTATCACAAGGGTTCAGAAAATAAAGGATTATCAGTTGCCTTAAAATAAAGCAGAGTAGAATTCGATCCAACCGTGAAGACACCATTTATTCTCGGTATCTAGGATTAATTTATCTTTTGGTAACTATATTCACTTTAATTACCTCCAAACTGAGCAAATGGGTGGTTCTTATAGATTTCTTCTAGTTTATTGGGAATTAAGTATATAAAGAAGCGACGGTCTTCCAAGGATCGGATTCTTTGGATAAGTTCCTGTTCATGGTTATAATTTACCTTGAATTTATGGTTGATTCGGTTAATGATTTCGGATCGAAATTTCTTTTGGATTTCTAGGGACTTCCTAGATAACCCCATCTTCCGGTTGATTTCTTCTACAGTTGCCCCCTTACCGTGCTTCGATAGCCCTATTATTAGTTCTATAAGTTCTTTTTCCATTTCACTAAAGGCTATAGAATGGTCATCCTCCAAAAGAACCATGGTGTCTTTAGTGCGCATACCATTTTGGATTTTTTTTCTCCACCAAATTATAGTTCCAGAAAGTAGGATTACCAAAGGGATTATCCAAAGATAAAGCTTAACCTGATTGGAGTCTCTTATGTAGACAGGGACCTCCAATAATTGAAAATCGTTTAATTGGATAGACACCGAATATACTTTATCCTGGTTATCCCTCGTAAAGTAAATTTTCCCATTCATTTCAAAGGTGTTCTGCGTTCCCTGGGAACCGCCTCCCCACAGCATATTTTTTATTTTGTCATTGGTTAATCGAAAGCATCGGTTGTAAGGGAATTGGTGCAAATATATATCCCCGTTAATAGCGACTAATACCCCTTTTAGGGAGGGGGTATTGATAATAAAATTTGGGTTTTTCGCTAATTCCGGGAAAGCTGGATATCCTAAAACTGTATTGGTATGGGTCTTTAAATTCAGTTCAATGACCGCTATTTTTTCCTGAGCCTCATTGCTAATTTCGTTTGAATAGCATCTTAAATAATATAATATCGATTCGTCCGGGAGAAAACAATAGTAATCGTTGGAGCTGGGAAATTCTTTATTCAATCGAACCACCGACCACTCTCTACCTTCCTGAAATTCTCTAAGAGCACCATTTACCCTCCAAAATCCGTAGCCCCCTAAGGAATATAGGTCCCTGTTCCAAGAAAAGTTTATAGCATAGAAATTATGGCCCATAAAAAAGGTGGAATCCTTTCGTTGAAATATGATTTGTTTATCCGTTTGGGCTATTGCCTTATAAACCTGACCTGTGCCATTGATTAAAATATAAAGTCCGTTTTCGTTTTTAATTAATATTTGCTTCCAATTCTGGTTGTTTAGGTGAAAAGGGAAATAAGGTGTTTCATTTAAGTTAGATATTACTGAAATAGGATAGGGACTATTATAGACGGTGTCGAGTAAAGGTGATTTAGGGACCCGAAAGGTTTGTGACAGGGAATAGGAAAAGGGGGATAATAAGAAAAAAGTCATGAAGATAAACAGCTTCAGTCGATTTTTATTTGAATCCATACGATGGTTTAAAGGGTTGAAACCAAATATATCCAAATTCAAGACGTCCCTTTTAATTTAAGCCATAATACCTCAAATTCAAATATTTATTGGTGGTATTCCATCCTAGAAATCCTAGGTAACCTATTTCGAATCCTATTTCGAATCCTAATTTTCTATTCTAAAGATGGAAATTGCAAAGCTTTGAGAAAAAAAAACAATGAAAAAAGCGAATCTATTTATAATCCTTCTCAGTTTACTTTTTTGGGGTTGTTCTAAAAAGTACACCCTTCCTGAAAGTTCTGCAGTTACTCGAATCAGTCTAGGTAAAATCCTTTTTCCCACTCCCTTTTTAGATTATGCAACATCTCAAACAAATAAAAATATTGATTTAGCCTTCGGTTTGAAAAATCGTGTCCAAGTGGCCTCAACCGGGTCATTACCGGATTCTATTAGCACTTGGCAACATGTTTTTGGAGGAAAATCCCTTATTCAGTATACACCCGTTAATCCTTCAGGAACAGTAATTATAGATAGTGTAGATCTTAATAATCCTAGTCTCTATAGCCGAACAATCTTCAATGGGACTTACAATATCAGCTTGATGACTAAACCGACCACACATTTAGCGGATTCATTTATTCGTTTCACTGCCTTGGATAGTTCATTTGTTATCACAAAAAGCATTGCTTTAGGCTTTTCCGGTATAACTAAGGATGGGCTAATTACCATTAATTCCAATTATGTTAAATCAGGCACAGCCCCCCTCTTTGAAACTAGTATTAATGGTACCCCGGTAACCTATAAATTTGGATTAAAGAATGGGTACTTCTTTTTATATGTTCTTGGCCAAATCAAGGGTACAGTGTCCCTAACTTCCAATACTAATCTTGTATTAACAAAATACCTGATCATTAGTTCCAATACCCAATATAACCTTGCCATTGGAAATACTAGCCAACTAGGCCCAGTGACACTTTCCTTTTTGGCATTTCACTTAAACCAGCTTTTGTTTGATAATACCAATATCCTTTCAGACTCAATAAAAAATGGGCTCATTGGATATTATCGATTCATGGGCAATTTTTTAGATTCTAGCGGTACAAATAACAATGGGATTTTGGTGAATAATGCGACCTTTCAACCTGATCGATTTGGCGAAACAGATCATGCTATTCGATTAAACTCCTCCAATGATATTATTGCGACTACCAACGCGTTTTCGGATCCTGAAAATTTTTCATACTCATTTTGGTTCAAAACTGGTGCCTCCGGTCAATTTATAGGATTTAATAATGGGCAAGAACAGCATGGTGGAATTTGGGACCGAGTGGTATTTCTTGATCAAAACGGCCTACTAAACTACTATGTATATGATGGGACAAACCATTATTTAAAAACATCCATAAGCGCAGAGGATAATCAATGGCACCACTGTGCCGTCACACAAAGTGGTGTTGGGGCAAAAATTTATTTAGATGGTATTCAAGTGGCGCTAGATTTGACTATCAAAAACGCACAAAATAGTACCGGCTATTTCCGCATAGGAGGTATTCAATCAGGATCTAATAATAATCCTTCGTTGATTTCCAATGTGGGAAGTATTTCGGAAGTTAGGATCTATAATCGAGTTTTGTCCAGCAATGAAATTGGCTATTTATACCTCCATTAAATCCTATTTTTATAAACATCCCCTAAATAGGTTGTAAAATAAAAGCTTAGAATAGAATCCTAAACAGTAAGCTAAAAATTTATTTTCATCCGAGAATTTTACGGATACCTTTACCGAGATGAATCGATGTGCTATTATAGCATTATCAATGTTGATTGAATTAGGTATCCAGGTTAAAATTGCGGAAAACCTCATCGACTAAAAAAATGCCCCTAATAAAAAGGGGCATGTCGTTGACCTTTCCCTTCAAGATATTGAGTTCGGACTTTCTCATCCACTTAGTTGGTGGTAAATCGTATCAGTATCCACCTGTGCCCAGGAATTAGCGTATGTCCAACAGCCTAGTGCAGAGAATATTCGTATTGCCTAGTTCTGTGCCGATGGGATTGGTACTTATCCCTCGCCCGGCCATTGGAATTATTTCGCAGCCAGTGATTTCATCCATCAGAATTATTCAGAAGTACACTGGGCCAGAAATTTTGTCTTTTAAAATGTTGCGCTTATTGCAATGAGTCTGGTCCGCTTTTGTAAAAACAGTGCTTTTGCATTTCTGGGTTTGAAGTATCAGGAGAAGGGACCGGACGTAATGAAATCAGGGTATCTGAATCTGTAATAAGAGAATGTCTCGTCCTGATTTTACTTGACAAGTTGTCAAGTAGTGCATACATTTGAAAAAAAAATTTATGAAAACCATGACAATTGGCCAATTCAAGACTCATTTTTCGGAGGTATTGGAGCAGGTTAAAGGTGGAATTGGTTTTGCCGTAACGTATGGGAGAAAAAGGGAAATAGTTGGATATTTCTTACCTGGATCATATTTAACAAAACCGAGACGTCAATTGGGATTACTGGAAGGAAGAGTTACGGTAGAATTCAAATCAGACTATAAAATGTCGGAGGAAGATTTATTGGGATGAGCTTTCTTCTCGATTCTCATACCTTTTTATGGGCAATTTCTTTAAAGAAAAATTTGTCCACCAAAGTAATTCAAATTCTCGAAGATCCTGAAAATGAGATTTTTGTTAGCTCAGTAACTTTCTGGGAAATATCCTTAAAGTATTCCCTAGGTAAATTAGGATTAAATGGCGTGAATCCTCAGGAGCTTCCTGATATATCCAAGAATACCGGATTCCTGTTTTTACCACTTTTAACAGATGAAGCATCGGGATATCATCTATTAAACGCAGACTTTCATAGAGACCTATTCGACAGAATGCTTATTTATCAAGCCCTAAAAAATAATTTAACGCTGCTTAATAAGGATAAAATAATCCCTCACTACCAATCAATTGGCCTTAAAGTAATATGGTAATATGATTTGGGTGATAAATGGACTTTTAACCAAATTTAGACAGGTACTATTTTGTCCTATAATTAATATTATGTTAACCAATATTAATTTAGATTAAAATCTTCCCTCCCTGACTTTACCCCAGAAGAATTAATTAATCAGGAAAAAAATAAATACCTTTCAGAAACAGAAAATCTGAAAGCTCAGATGTGGGATTTATAATAATTTCAGGGTCTGTTCAATAAAATGTAACCTACTGTTCTCTCCCTTATCATCATCAAATTTCTCTGACTGAATTAATTGACCTTTTAAAATTTCTATTGCTTTTTTTTTCTCAGAATTAGAAATTGAGAAAGACATTTTTTCTACTATTCCATATGCTGTTAATCTAGCCTCATAATCTTGTTCACAAATAATTTTTATTAAGGAAATAAAGTGCTTGTCTGTATTTAATTCTCCAAGAGCAAATACCAAGGTTCCATTATTATTAAAAGAGCTCTTTTCATGGATCTTTTTAAGGATAAAGGGAACTGCTCGGTTATAATGTTTTTCTGAGAAAATTAATGCTAGAAAATCTCTTATCAATATATTCTTTGTGGTTTTAAAAAGATCCAATAATTCTACCAAATCACTCTCTAGAAGATGAGTTGTATCAATTGTTTTTATTACTCTATATAATTCTGTTTTCATTTTCTAAAACTTGGTTTTGCCTATAGGTAGTATTTTTTTGATTTTAACAATGTTTTTAACCTGATTTTAAATTAAGGCAGAATAATAGGTTCCATTGGAGAATAGATAGGTAATTCAGGTAATGTTATTGTAGTTGATGGTATAGTAGGAATGCTAGGCATAGAGACAGGGTAGGTAGGAATAGGTTTGGGCCTAAAATCTGTGTTGAAGAGGGGGTGAAATATTTTGTGTAAATGATTTTGGGATCAGCAATTAAAGTCGGCATCTATTTTCAAATAAGGTAATAAATTGGCTTAGAATCAAGCCCCAATTTCGAATATATAATTTCCATTTTTTCTCGAGGTTTTGGATAGCTAAATAGACTGCTTTTAAGGCAGCGTTATCGTCCGGAAAGGTGTTTTTAGCCCCGGTATATTTTCAAATACCGCTATTTAGACTTTCAAAGACGTTAGTGGTATAAATGATTTTTCTGATCTCTGGCGGGAAGTTAAAGTAATGTGTCAGTTCCACCCAGTTATTTTCCCAGGATTGAACTTCGTATTTATATTTCATTCCCCATTTGGAAGAAAAGGTTTTGAACTGCTGTTCCGCCAGTTCCAGGTTAGGGTGTTTCCTGGATTAAACGTAATGGTACTATTTCCGGTGGATCCATCCGCATACGATATAGAACTTAACCGAACCCCCGAAATAACATCTTTTACTAAATCATACTCATACGGTGCTGAGCCTAAGGGATTGGTCGTTGTCGTAGATGGACCCGGTAAATCCTTCATGCTGTAAGTAAAATACCCATAGTTTTCAGCCGTATACCCTAAGTTAATATTGAATAACTGGTCAACCGAAGTGATTTTCGTTAGATACCAACTCGAAATAGAATTTCCTGATGCAGCGCCTGAGGAAGAATTTACTGGGTAAGTAATCTCTGTGGCTGATATGCCCGTCGCTCCCGGGGTTTTTCCGAAACTATATTGTGTCCCATCGGGTGTGGTGATGGTAAATCCCTGGATACTTTGCCCAGATCCCTGGGTATAGTAGGGTATAATTTTAAAATCTTCCTCCGGTACCATAATGGGGGTGCGATCATCGCGGAAATAGAACTTACCGGAATATCCATTAAAATTAAAAAAGAATAAATCTGGCTCCCCATCAGCCATCCCTGTTTCAAATGCTTGCCAATCCGATGACGATCCATCCAGTTGCATATAATTGGCATATCCATAATCGCTGAAATGGCCTTTTTGTTCCGTCCTTCCATTATTAGTGCCCTCTTCGTCCGGGCCACCGATCACCGTTCGTGTAATCACCCCCCCCGCATTCAACGACCACCCCGCCCCTACCCAGCCTGCTGGTTCCTGTACTTTTAAGCCCGATGCATGGTAACTTAAACTAATCGGAAGACGTAGGGTGCCAGCGCTTACCGTATAAATCGGTATACTGATATTAGGAATCCCGGTGTTATAGCTTACTGGAATATCACCGTATTTTCCCAGCGAGACTGCGGTGGGGGAAGCAATGCTAACTTTCCCATATACGTTCGAGGTGTCCTGCCCAAAAAGGAAGGATTGCTGAAGGCAAAAGAATAGAATACTTAGTAGAAAAGGTACAGGTTGAATTCTCATAAAAGGTAGAGATTACGGTGAAACAATCTAATCCTAGGAAAAAAGGGAGGGCGGTTATTAACGTATTTAATAAACGTTATTTAAACTTAACTATATTTCCTAAAAAGAATAATTAATTCATAAAATACCGTGAAATCACCCATTATTATATTTCATTCTTTATTTAAATATTTTTTTAATATAAATTATTTTTAATAATCGATATGGCCATACAAAATGAGCCATAGTCATAAATAAGCAGAGGACAAAAGAGAAAGGGGTTAAAAAAAATAGCATTTCCGGGTGGGATCCAGAATGCGGCGTCTGCTAAAACTATAGGTTAAGGAAATTTCATGGGAGCCCTGACTCGCATCGGCGAGCGTATTGAGGGAGTAATCAAACGAATAGCCAATGCGAAGGTTCTGGCGGGTATAGATTTCTACCGAAAAACTTACCGCATTGGCCGCTGAAAGGGATTGGGTGGAGGCGGGTAAGGACTTTCCTGCAATATCCGATCGGTATCCTATACCTACACCCATATTCTGAGGAAAAAGTAGTAAGAGGTTTAGATCTAAATTGGTCGGACTTTTGAAATCCTCCTGAATCAGCAAAGAGGATTTTATTTTATAACCCGTTTCCTCTCCCCATAACTTTCCTCCCGTAAAATAATAGATGGGGTGGATCCCTAAATAATAGGTGCCCGGACTTACCTCTATATTGCGAAGGTCATTCAACGAAAGCCCGAGATAGCCCTTGGGATCATACCAATAAAGTCCAAACCGGAGATTGGTGAAAAGGGTATTGAGTAGAAATTTGCTGGTAACCGCCTCTGGCTGCTGGAGAGTAAGTAGACTTTGGTTCACCGAATTTTGGTTTAGGTTAACGCCTAAACCGAAGTTTAAATTGGATTTTTCGGATAGGTGTAATCGGTAGGAAATATCCAATTCTGCCGTAAGATTTTCCTGGGCCCCTAACTGGTCGTTGGTGAAAAGTAATCCCAGTCCCAACCGATCACCCAAAATAAGGCCATCTCCAGAAACAGAGAATGTTTTTGGGCTATAGGGAAATCCCGACCATTGGGAGCGGTAGGTGGTGTTGATTTGGGTATTCTCCTGGTAGCCTGCGTAAGCAGGATTCAGAATCAGGCCATTAAAAATATATTGGGTAAACAAGGGTCCCTGTTGCGAAAAACTTGGAAGGGGAAAGCCATTAAAGATAAGTACCAGGCATCCGAAAAGGTATCGTTTCATTAATGCACCGATCTTGCAAGCGTAATGAATCCTTTATATACCTTGGATTCTAAAGAAGCATCCACTGTTTTTAAATAATAATAATAGGTTCCTTCCGGAAGACCCTGCCCAGTCCAAAAAGTATTGTTGATTCCATACCCTTTAGCGGAATATACTTCATTGCCATATCGGTTAAAAATATGTA
>Ga0209067_10000210_pt1 | contig 40562 bp, 30 predicted proteins | sample ColStrG_CSR_2013_FD_187199 | JGI IMG/M metagenome (GOLD analysis project Ga0209067, IMG submission 187199) | Freshwater sediment microbial communities in response to fracking from Pennsylvania, USA - Cold Stream Run_MetaG_CSR_2013 (SPAdes)... | ecosystem: Environmental > Aquatic > Freshwater >... | reverse complement strand
ACGCCATTACAATGATCAATCAGCTCTATGGCCGCCACAATTAAATGATAGAGCGTGCTCGCCGGTGCCACATCGACAACGACTTCATCATCAGCGCCGCGCTGGTCCACATAAGAGCCGGGTGTGGACGCACAGAGGTAGTAGATGAATAAATCATCAACCGCTTTGATAGCTATAGCTTCAGCCTTTGGATTACCGGCGCGAATTTGTACCAGACTGGCTTTAATTAATTCGGTGATGCCCCAGCAACGTTTTTTGGGGTCTATGACACGGCCATCGGGGGCGACAGCATCGAAGAGCAAACCGGATTTATCCATACCGATCTGCAAACCTTTTTCGTAAAGTGCTTTCGTGTAATGTTCTACAGAGCGGCCACTGCGGCGGCTGTACCAATCGAGCAGCCACACCCACTCCATCATATGACCGGGCTCTACCACCTCGCCTTTAGCGTCAGCGCAGAGTGTCCAGTCTTCATTAAAAAATTCAAACAATACCTGTTGCTCTGCATCGAAAAAGCGTGATTGAAAGAGCGCAAATAACTCACCCACACGCGCCAGCCATTTGGCCTCACCAGTAGCATCATAAAGAGCGAGGAAAGCCTCGAATAAATGCATGTGCGGATTTTGGCGGCGACAGGCATAGGCGTAATCACCTTCAATCCAGCCACCGCAATCGGAACCAAACTTTGCATCTAAATGGGCAACTAATTTTTCAGCTTCAATAAGCGCATTTGCATCGCCACTCACGCGATAAACCCATGCATTAGCCAGCAAAAAGAAGGCGTGATCGTAGAGATCTTGTTTGCTATCGACAACGTTGTAATCTTTATCCAATAGGTGGGTATAACCACCGCCAGCACTTGGATGCGCTGCATTATTCTGCACAAACCCGAGCAAGCGCTGAGCTATGGCTGAGCCTTGTTCACACCAGCCGCGATGCGCTGCGACGGCAAAGAAAAATGCCTGCCGAGCCTGCACGCGCACGCGCACGCTTGAGTCAAAGTCGACGTCACCGCTGGGCAATAAACGTTCGTAATTGACGCCATTATTCGGGTTTAAACCACGCGCCAACCATAGAGGCACAGCCTCATTCTTAATCCAACTTTCCAAACGATGTGACTGAGCCTGTAACTGTGCAGACATGCATTTTCCTCACGCGGAGACAAGGTAATAGGTCGCAAACTATACCCAGATTGCGCCCTAAAAAGGAGTTGTTTGTAAGATTAGCGCAATAAAAAGCCCCAGCAGAGCCGGGGCACAAAAAACAACAGTGGGTTTACGCCAGTACGTACATCAAAACCATGTAAATCAGCTACAATAACGCATAAAGTAACCGATTACCCCCTGAAAAAGGAGATAATTCAGGAGCCTGACAAGGCTATTCTCCCAAAAAATGTAACCGATTACAATACGGAATACGTAAATTTCTATTTTGGACACAGGATTCTTGCCCAATACAAATAAACGCTGCAAACAGGCAATTGCAGTGCAAGCAATCTAGTTAGACCAAAGAGACTTTTGTATTTCAAACGGATCGCATGGACATTATGAATATGGTAGTTTTTGTAAAAAATTAACTAACACACTGATCAATTGAAATTATTGCGGACAATCTGATGAACTACATAAAAAAAATTATTATTGTTGGAGGCGGTACCGCTGGCTGGATGGCAGCCGCAAGCCTAGCGCAATTTCTTAAACAGCGAAAAACGGAAATACATTTAATCGAATCTGCAGAGATTGGCACTATTGGTGTTGGTGAAGCGACACTTCCAGGCATTCGAGACTTTAACGCCTCACTCGGAATTGATGAGATTGATTTTATCAAAAAAACCCAAGCTACTTTTAAATTGGGCATTGAGTTTAACGATTGGAAAACCTTAGGTTCAACATTTTTTCACCCCTTTGCACATTACGGAGCGCCGATTGACGGTGTAGATTTTTATCCCATATGGCAGCGACTTTACAAACAACAAAAAGCCAAGCCGTTAATGCATTATTGTTTGCCAACGATCATGGCTGCACAAAATAAATTTTCACAACCTAATCTCAATACTCAATCACCGCTTGCACGTTATCATTACGCTTTTCATTTTGATGCATCACGCTATGCAACCTATTTAAGAGATTACGCCGAAAAATACGGAGTAATTCGTCATGAAGAAAAAATTGTTGACGTAAAGTTACTCGACAACGGATATATCGGCTCTGTTGGTCTCGAAAAAGGTGATGAGTTGAGCGGCGACCTGTTTATCGATTGCTCTGGATTTCGCGGATTATTAATAGAGGGTGCCTTAAAAACCGGCTATGAAGATTGGTCACATTGGTTGCCGGTAAACAGTGCAGTTGCCGTGCAAAGTGAAGCCAAGTTCGCACCTACATCTTTTACAAAAACAACGGCACTTGACGCGGGCTGGCAATGGCGAATTCCACTGCAACATCGCGTGGGAAATGGTTATGTTTATTGCGATAATTTTATTGAAGATCATGCGGCAAGTGAAGTACTTCTATCGCGACTCGACGGAAATCCTATAACACAGCCTCGCACGATTAAATTCACCACCGGTCGCCGTAAAAAATTCTGGAACAAAAATTGTGTTGCGCTGGGTCTGTCCAGTGGATTTTTAGAACCGCTAGAGTCGACCAGTATTTCGCTCATCCAAACTGGGATTGGGAAATTATTAATGTTTTTTCCCGACACTGGATTCAATGAAAACGACATCAATGAAGCCAATCGTTTAGCCGCTATAGAAATGGAGCGAATTCGCGATTTTATTTTATTGCATTACACGCTATCGCAACGCACGGACTCCGCATTTTGGCGTCATGTAAAAACTATTCCTCTACCGGAAACACTCGCCAACAAAATTAATCTCTTCCGCAGAAGAGGCCACTTGGTTAACTATGAAGGTGAGTCATTTACCGACGCGAGTTGGATTAGCATGTACAACGGCTTTGGCGTTTTATCCGAGATTGAAGATATTCGCGTTGAGCAATTTGACATATCAGCGCTCGAAGCACAGCTCAATCAAATGGAACAACTACTTCAAAGCGCTTCGATGCATGCAATTTCCCATCAAGCATTTATTCAGAAATTTTGCGCCGCCGAACCGCGTTAATTCACCACGATTAACGCAATGACTTTATCGTTTTTAAGAACCGATGGATTGAATAAAATGAGCATGCGCTGGGGCCAGATTAACGGCCTCACGCACAGAGCGCCGCATTTCATCAAAAACGGTTCTCAAATAATGCGTATCAAAATGATCCGCCAAAGGGTCATAGGCCTCTGGTAAATAATCGTACCCTGAATAAATCGCCATCCAACTTGGAGCCTGAAAAATTTCGTAGGGATACTTCACTAAATGCCCGCGGTGTTTGAAAAGACGATTTTTGTAGGCAAGCGTTTCAGGTACTGTCATCGCACGACAATAACGCCAGAATTCCGAATCGTCACGCGAGCTGGCTTTGTAGTGAAAAATCACAAAATCACGAACGCGCTCGTACTCCGCTTGAGTGCGCTCGTTGAATTCCCGAATAACATCTTCATTAAATGATTGATCAGGAAAAAACAGTCGAATTTTATCAATCGCCAACTCAATCAACGCAATACTGGTCGATTCTAGCGGCTCAAGAAATCCTGATGATAAACCGACCGCAATACAATTTTTATTCCAGGCTTTTTTTCGGCGGCCAGGGGTAAAGCGAATAACGCGCGGATTATTTAATAATTTTCCACGGGTATTGTTAACCAGTAAATCCGTTGCCTGTTGATCGCTCATATGAGCACTACTGTAAACATGCCCATTTCCCATACGATGCTGTAAAGGAATTTGCCAACGCCACCCTGCCGCTTCAGCCGTTGATATTGTATAGGGTGGTGGTGCCTCTTGCGTTTCACTTTGCACCGAGATGGCACTATCGCAGAGTAACCAATGCGACCAATCTTCGTAACCCGTTTTCAACGCACCTTCAATCAAGAGCCCTTGAAAACCTGAACAATCGATAAATAAATCACCCTGAATTGTGCCGTTATTTTCTAAATCAAGACTTTCAATAAATCCATCTTGCGCGCGCAAATTAACGTTAATCACTTTGTCGTCAATGCGCCGAACATTTTTTTTCAATGAGAAATCACGTAATAAATTGGCAAATAAACTGGCATCAAAATGCAATGCCCAATCAAATACCGACATCGAAGAAGGAGGATTTTCTGAGGGAAAACTGAATTTTTCACTTTTTGCCAACATAACGCCCAATGAAAATTCATCAATACTGGCGCTATATCCTGACTGGCGGAGCTTCATCCAATAGTGATGAAAATCTACGCCGTTGACCGTTTGGCCATAGACCGCAAATGGATGAAAAAAAGAATGTCCGAGTCGATTCCAATCACGAAACTCGATGCCAAGTTTACAGGTGGCATTGGTTGCGCGCATAACGTCAAGATCGTTAAGACCTAATTTATGATAAAACTCGCGAATAGTGGGAATCGTCGCTTCGCCAACACCAACACTGCCAATTTCCGATGATTCAATCACGGTAAATTTAATCGGTAAATGCGCAAACGCATGCGCAAGACTAGCGGCAACCATCCAGCCACTCGTACCGCCACCCAGAATAACCACCGAATCAATGCAAGCAGACTTCATGTAATACCCGGAATTATTTATCGAAATAAAATACAAAAACGCCACTTTAGGAAAACCTAAAGTGGCGAGATTACGCTCAAAAATCTAATATCAAATCATATTAGAATTTAGCTCTTACACCGAGAGTTGCGCGTGGTTCATAGCCATTTTCTCCCACGAATTGATCTTTAAATTGCAAATAATATTTCTCTTTTTCGCCGAGAATATTCGATGCATTTAAGGATACAGTCACAGCCTCGGTTACATCGTAACTGACCGATGCATCCAAATAGGACGCCGCTGCTTGATAGCCAATTAAGTTTTGGTTATTACCATAACTTACATTGTTACCAGTCACGCGATCACTACGATAGTTGTAAGCAACACGTGCTTGCAAGCCATCGTTTTGATACCAAACCACTAAGTTATATTGGTTCTTAGAGTTGTCGATAAAGCCAGGATGATTCCCTTGAATATCGGTTGTGTTCTTATCAACACTTGGTGAATAAGTGTAGTTAGCATCAACACCAAAATGAGACCAAATACCTGGCAAGAAATCAAATGCTTGTTTAGCGCCCAATTCCAAGCCATGCAAGGAACCGCCGGTACCTTCTTCAGTTCTAGTAACGTTAGTGGTACGACGCACAACGCCATCAAGGTCAGCCCAAGGCTCTACGGTAGTTACGGACATGGGGAAGCTGGCAATTTGAACTTCGAAGATCCCCACAGACAACAAACTACCCGGCGCGGTATACCATTCGGCTGACGCTTCGTAGTTTGTTGAACGCCAAGGCTTCAGATTTGGGTTTCCACCAAAGTTTACGCTAGTCACACCGTGAGTAACCCCATCCGGCTCAATGGTATAACCCACTTGAACCGCTTGACCGTATTTATCTAGGTCTAAAGGCGTCTCATTTTTTGCTGCAGCCAAACGCAGCTTCACATCGTCAGTTACGTCAAAAGCAAAGTTGGCAGAAGGCAATACATCTCTGTATTCGTTGACATTAACTTTATCGCCTAGATTTACGTTCGCCAAACCGTACGCTTGACCAGCACCGGTAATGTGTTGGTTTACCGTTAAGGTAGTTTCAACTACACGCACACCCACGTTACCAGAGACAATACCCTCTTTAAAGTTAGCCTGTAAGAACTCACTTTGCTCGTTAAAATCGACATGGTATGACTGACCTGGGTCAACGCTTTTTTCATAGTTACCATAGAATTTGGTATGGAATGCAGCAACATTGTCCATGATACTTGGATCTGCAGCATATACAGCTGGAATCCCTTTAACACTACCAAAATCAGTTACCTTGATAGTTTTGTAATTAGTTAAAGGAACATAACCGATGGCGGTGTAAGGAACCCAAGTAGAACCAACCATTCCACCCACTTGGCAGTTATTGCTGCCACCATTGAAATGCACGTCTGTTGCTTTCCAGCGCGCCTGACAACCAGTTGAGTTCACTGTGCCATCTGGATTTAATCCACCCGCATCAAAGCTAGAAACACCCTGCCACACGGTATTGTCAGCAACTCGTTCACTTAAGCGAATACCTGCATCAACACTAGTAATAAAACTATTGTCAAACTTATAACTACCTTCAGTACGCAAAACCGTCAAAGTGCCTGTTCTATCGTAGTTGTTCTCAGAGCTTACAGCTGCAGTATTGTAAGATGAAGGATCCGCGATATAAGTAGACAAAGGAACAGAAGCGCCTTTCGGACCAGAAACGGGATTATTCCAACCACCCCAAACTGGGTCGCTACCTGCGTAGTTAATATTGATATTTGCCAAGCCAGTAAAGCCGTTTGGATTTGGTTTCACCCAACCTGACGGAGTAAAGTTGCCTTTAACTGGATCTGTCCAAACATTGGTGTTACTCGAGTCACCCGACATCAAGTCAGACTGGAAGTAACTGTTCAAATTGTGTTGGCTAGCGTTGCCATGAATGAAACGTGTGTCTGCAGTAAATGGTCCGCCATTGTCAAACTTCAACTCTAAGTTGACATCTTGCGATTGAGAAAAGTACTCGTTCACTTCTGCGTAGGATTGGATGCGGCCTACAGAAATATTGTACTCCTTAGTCACCACAAAATTATTTACGCCCGTTACTCTTGCTTGAGGTGCGGTGAAATAGTTTTGGCTAGCCCATTTGTTCTCTGCAACTATACCCACTTGACGATTGTATTCATCTTGTTTGGTATAAAAATAATCTGCGATCAGCTGGAAACCACCACCTAAATCAACTTGACCAGAAAAGTTCAGGCCTTGGCGCTTACGTTCAGTAAATTTATTGAACGCATCAAAACCTTCAAGACCAAGATATTTTTCATTTGTGTTGCCATCGCCATTACCAACAAAAGGGCCATGACCGTTATTGTCATTGCCAACTTGTTGAGCACTCATCCAACCACCGCCGATACCGCCAGCAGGGCCTTCGTAATAGTTAGCAAGATTGTCGTGAGAATAGGTTCCGGCAACCAAAACACCCACAGTGTCATTTTTCCAATTCACCAAACCATTTATGGAAGGATCGGTTTTTTTACTGTCTTGGCCGGTCGCAAGTTCGCCAGAAACAGATGAAGTGAAGCCATCGCCAAAATCAAATGGGCGACGAGTTTTAAGGTTTACGGTACCGGTTAAACCTGCTGTCAAATTAGAGGCGGTCGCTGACTTCAGAACATCTGCGCCTTTAAATAATTGCGATGGAACATCGCCAAAGTTAGGTTGTACGGTCGTAATCGAGTTAGCACCAAGGTATGACTCGCCATTCAACTGAGTCGTCACTTGTGGCAAACCGCGGATGTTAATACTGCCGCCTTCGCCCGCATTACGACGGATCTGAATGCCTGGGATACGCTGTAATGAGTCAGATATGGTCGCATCTGGCAACTTACCAATATCTTCCGCAGAGATGGAATCAACAACACTTGCCGCTTCGCGCTTGGTGTTTACCGCGCTTTCTTGGGCGCCTTTAACACCCAATACCACCACCTCTTCTACATCGTCAGCAAAAGCAGTCACGCTAAAGCCAACCAACGCAGATGCGATCGAGGTCGCCAAGATTGTTCTTTTAAAACTTGTAGGTTTAGTCATGAAACTCTCCATTATTTATTCAGGATTTTTATGATCATTTCTCAGAAACACGAAACCGGTTACCAAGAATTATTACATCTCGTAGGAGATACAATTTTTTAGCCTCAATGCGATAAAAACAAAAAATAACCACAAAATAGGCTTAAAATAAGATTTATTAGATTTTTAACAAGCCAAACAGCAGACTAACGCAACAGCAACAGAAAGCTTTTTGTACCCAAAAATGTAACGGGTTACAGCGAAGGCAGAAAATACTACTCGAAGACAGCGCTGTCAATCAGGACAGCCTAAATTTATGCTTATTTTTCCACTTGGGGTTTTTGTGCGCTGTGCAATCCATCAATCTCATGGTAAAAGTCAGATAAAAACCCGCATAACCAATACAAATCATCATCCATAGACACTTGATAAAGAGCTGAAGCAGTCGCGAACTAAAATCAGCAAGAGCAATAGGCATCACCGAAGAGAATGCAATCAATGAAAACCTCTTCATCAATTGGCCAGAATAAAAAACCCCAGTAAAACTGGGGCGCAAAAACAACAGCGGGCTAACACCAGTACGCGCATCAAAACGATGCTAATCGGCCACAACAGCTTTACGCTATGCAACCAATCACCCTTGAAAAACAGCTAATTCAAGGGCTGGTAGAGCCATTCTGCCAAATAATGTAACCGATTACAACACAAATAACTTAGATTTTTTATTTTGTATAAAAGCATCTTTCAATAAAAACGGCCTTTGTAAAATTTACTTACAAAGGCCGATAGGTCTCACATTAACATCATCAAGGTCTATTAGTATTTCAAACGAATACCAATGGTGGTGCGCTCTTCCTGAGCACGAATACCATCAAAGTTTTGCTCAAACTGTGCGTAACTTCTTTGATTTGAGCTGGTTAGGTTGGTCGCTTGCAAATAGACAGTAAAGTTTTCACTGATGTCATAATTGACTGATGCGTCCAAATAACCAATTGGCTTATACCAAGTGCCCATACTAATGGCGGCCTCGTTTGTATTTAAACCGGAGGCACCAATGAACTCTGCACTTCTCCAGTTATAGGCAATACGCGCACTTAATTGATTTTTTTGGTACCACAAGACCGCGTTAGCTTGATATTTGGAGTTCGACTGTAGAGGCATGCTCGTGCCGTTTAGGTCTTTCATCCCAGAATCGCTATCAGAGTAGGTAAAGTTAAGTTCCGAACCAAATCCGCTCAAGAACCCTGGCAAGAAGCTATAGGCTTGCTTATAACCAAGCTCTAAACCTTTGAGGGGCGCAGCACTTACCGCTTGGGTTTTCCACACATTAATTGAGTGCTGAATACCAAAACTGTCGTATACCGTTTCCATTTGTTGGAATGATTGATCCGCCGTTTTTACATCAATATAGAAAATACCCAAACCTAAAATAGCGCCTTTGTCGAAATACCATTCCGCAGAAGCGTTGTAATTGTTAGCTTTCCACGGGCTAATATTGACATTGCCCTGATCATTACCACCGCCAGGTCCGAAGGCTGTACCCGGCTTACCGGTTGATGGATCAACTTCTGCGTATTGTTGTGTCCAAAGCACTGGCCCAGAGCCAACGTTAAATAGATCGTTGCGGGTAATCGTCTCCGCGGCGGCAAGGCGAAGAATCACATCATCAACAGGGAAAAAATTAATATTTGCCGAAGGCAACACATTAGTGAAAGAAGCCTGACTGACTGCAACACCTGACGACAAGAAAACGGAGTTGTAACCTTGAGAAAGATCATAACCACCACCGACGCTGTTGGTATAAGTGGCTACATTTGGAACCACGTTCTTCCATACCGTTCTGTCAGTTTTAATAACCTGCACCCCAAAATTCCCCGTAAATGGAACGCCCGCTAAGCCAGACTCATCATTAAAATTAGTTTGGAAGTAGGCAGAATCTGCAGTTTCAGTCACGCGATAACTGTACGCCGGATTTAAATACTCTTTAGAACCGGGATAAACAGAGTTCATAAAGCCATTCACGTTGTCCAATGATTTGGGATTAACAGCCGCAACGCCGCCCTCAAAACCTTTGAATGGACCAAAATCGGTGTATTTAATCACTGTGCTTGCAAGGGCTTTATTAGCTGAGAAATCGGCCCAATCCGGATAACGCTGCCAGACTCTTGCACCCGGCAAAGGAGTGCTATCCAAGGCTGCAATTTGTGACGCAGAGAGCCCTGCCAACGCGGGGTTTTTAGTGGGGTCTTCACTGCCATCCCAGTTATGGTATTGGGCTGTTGGCGTCAACCAGTCAAACTGAGCGGAATCAACCTTGCGAGTTCCTTGACGAATGCCAAAATCCACAGAGCTAAACACGGAGTCATCGAATTTATAACTACCATCAAGGCGCACAGCACTTAGGGATGCAATATCGGTTTCACCATGAGCAAATGCTTGGTATTTTTTCAACAATGCCGCTGATGAAAGATCGCCCACATAGCTGTATGTCGGAAACTCAGCGCGATTATCAATGGTGACATCGTAGGGTGTTGGTAGCGGTGGATTGGAAAGCCCCGAACTCCAATCTTGATACCAGTAGGGAGTGCCTTGCTGAAACTGTGCTTTGACATAATCTTTCTTGGCAGTACTGTAAACATAACGCAAGGTGCCTGTCAGCTTGCCGCCATTATCGAAATCCAATTGGATATTGCTGTTGTGAGCGCCTGTATGGTTTTGCTCAGACTGAGTTGTGGAGATAAAATCTGCAGCAGAGATATGCGCCACTTCTACAGCATAGAGATCACGCGCCGCTGTACTACCGTTTGCAGGAACAGATCCAACTTGCGTCACCACAGTACCGTTTTTTAGCAAAGCGCCATAATTACCATTATTCGAGCCATCGTTGAACGCCGCCACTACACCGCGATCATATTGATCCATACGGGTGTAAAAATTTTCCGCCGTCAGTGTCAAGCTGTCAGAAACGTGTGCTTGGAACGAACCCGATAAACCGCGACGCTCACGCTCCATAACAAGGGCTTGTGGGCCATACGAGTTAGGTACAAAAAAGCGGTCGCGGTTGGTGGAGTCATTACCCGTAATATTCAGAGGATCGCCGCCTTGATTCGCAAACGCCAGACGTGAACCCTGTCCCTGCGTAGAAACTTGATAATCAGCTGAATTGGTCAGCGAGCTAAAACCAGCGAGAGTAAAAGCAACATCACCATTATTAAAACCACCGAAAAGATTGTAATCATGGTTTGGATCTTTGGTCAGTTTGCCCTCTGAGTTTTCAAACCCAGCCGAAGCTGTCCAGCCATTTTTCATGTCCAAGCCGCGATGAGTTTTCAGATCAATCGATCCTGCAATTCCCCCCGCAAGCATATTGGCAGACTGCGATTTGTTAACATCCACAGCTTTGATCATGCCAGCGGGAACATCTGAATAATTCGCTTGCACGCCGGTAATAGACCAAGGACTCAAAAATTGCTCGCCATTTAAGGTTGTTAATACTTGCGGCATACCGCGCACATTCAAACTCGTACCTTCACCTGCCGTACGATCCACTTGAACACCAGTAATGCGCTGTAAAGAATCCGCAATTGTCACGTCAGGGAGCTTACCAATGTCTTCCGCGACAATTGAATCAACAATGTTGGCGGCTTTACGTTTTACATCAACAGCTGCTTCTTGCGATGCACGTATCCCAGTGACTACTACCTCTTCAACAACCTCTTTCTTTTTCTCAGGTGTTTGATCATCGGCGTAGGCACTAACGGCAAAACCTGCAACGGTGAATGCCGTTATACAGGATGAAAGAATACTTTTTTTAAAGCGAATTGCTTGGTACATGACTTCCTCACTTTTAGATTTATGTTTTTTTTAGCTGAAAACACGTCATATGCTCATCAGCTAGGGTTGAAGGTAAAATTAGACTTAATTTCATTATTACCGACCAAAAAGTAATCGGTTACTTATAATTTTGTCGACTTTTGCTAGGGTTGACGGCCTTATTCTCCAATAAAATGTAAACGATTACAATTGGTGACGGTCATTTTGTGTGCTTTTACTAACAAAAACCCAATAGGAAATGAGCAAGACGGGAGGTGCACTTAGGGTGCTTCTACAGATTTTTACAGAAAGTACGTACAGGGGGGATACGGGAGGAAAAGCTATCTTGAGTGGACTCAAAGTCTAACTGCATGGGAGACAAGCCCGATGCAGTTAGGGTAATAGTTACTGTGCCAATGCGGCTTCAATGGCTTTTTTTAAGGTATCAGCGTCTGGGCTAGTCATGCTACCAAAATGTTGGATGACGCTACCATCTTTACCAACCAGGTACTTATTAAAGTTCCATTTAGGTGCGCCAGACTCAGTATTTAAATATTTAAACAAGGTATTGGCGTCATCGCCACGTACGTGGGTTGGTGCAAGCATGGTGAAGGTCACGCCGAAGTTTACAAAGCAAATTCCCGCCGCTTTGCTCTCATCGTCATCCTCTTGTTTGAAATCATCACTGGCGAAGCCAACGACAACCAAGCCTTTGTCCTTGTATTGTTTGTAAAGCGCTTCCAAACCTTTAAATTGCGATGTAAAGCCACAATGGCTGGCGGTGTTAACAACCAACGTCACTTTATTTTTAACCAACTGGCAAAGGTTAATATTTTCCGTGGAGTGAAGTTTGCGATATTCGCCTTGAAACTGCGCAGGGCAATCAGCATTCGCAGTCGATGAAATAATCCCCATGACGATGGCTCCGATAAAAAGTAACTGTTTCATGATTGACCTCCAATAGTCATTGCAGCTTGTACGTCAACGCCAAGGTTTTGGATGAGGGAAAACCGGTTCACCTCAATATGAACCGGTAATGGTGCAGAAAAACTTAAAACCAAAAGGAAAGATAAAAACGAATTACATCGGCGTCCATTGCATAAAGTGGCTCCTCGCCGGGTTTATAACCACCTGCAGGCAACTTGGCTTTCAGAAAATTGGCGTAATCACGAAAATCATCGTAATTAATGCTCATATGATCCCAATAGAGATTCGCCGTGCTTTTTTCAAAACCGGCAATATTCCACGGAAACTTATAGGTAAGCCCCACACCAACACTTTTAGATGAAAATGGGCTTAACTCTTTGTCGCGTGCCATATAGTTTTGAGCGTCTTTGTAAGGGAACAAGTCACTGTAAAAATCAGCCGCAGTTTGACGATAGACTCGGTATTTTACCTCTAACAGTAAATCTTTTTTAAAGTCCTGCACGTAGCGTATTTCTTCATTATGCGCTTTCACACCCCAACTATCGGTAAAACCACGCACCTCACCGCGAATAGACGCTGAGTAAGGCAAATGATACATAGTGCGCAAACTGACTGCGTCAGTATTGTGTGTAAGCGGATATTTTTCTGGCAATAATGCACGCACACCATTTTGCAAATAACTGTAACCGCGATAGGGATTATTTAAACAACTCTGCCCTTGTTGCATATGCAAGCAGGCATCTGAACCGGATTCAACATTTAATTCCGCAATCCAATTTTTAGTGAGAATTTGCGATAAGTTAGCACTGTACGTGCGGCGCTCTTTATCTAAATGAAATGTTGGATCGGGCACGCCTTTAATATTGCGACCTACTACATCCTGACCCAACCCAAAATCGAACCCCAAGGTGGTTAAATCGCCAAAAAATGTTTGGCTCACACCAAAACTATAGGTCTTTGCTTGGTAATCTTTTTCGTCGCTGGTGATGTAACCCAAACTGTAAGTGGTACGATCATGCATGTAGTCCATGCCAACTGATTTCTGTATGCGCTCCTCACTGTAACGACTCGCTGAAGCCAACACGTCAATTGACGCACTACTCACCATATCCACATAATAATTCGCAGATAGCGATACAGCACTGCCAACATTTTTTCGCACAAGAATAGACGGGCCAGATACTTGAATGCCACCACCGTCATACGAGTGCTCCATAACGTCAACACGTTCATCGGGTAGTACCGCCGCCGTTACTGGATAGACCGCAGCAACGCACAGCACCAAGGATGTTAGCAAAAATTTATTCATTTTTTTAATTACAACCACAACCACCTCCCGCGCCACCATCTGCTCCGCTTGCACCTTCACGCGCTTCATGAACATGCGATAAATACGCATCAGCAACAGGATCACGGCTAAAATCCATAATGGGATCCGCAATATTCTGGCGCTCATAAGGTTTCACCCAAGGCTTCACTCGGCTGCATGAGCTGAGCGCCACTATGCAGAGCATGATGAAAATCAAAGCGAAGGCGTTGATTTTCATTCGCGAACAAGCTCCATAATTTGTTTGCGATATTTTTCATCGTCGCCTTTTTTGAAATCAAAGCCGCGATCTATGTAGCGAATATTGCCCTTCTTATCAATCATGACACTGGTAGGCATAGCATCTACATTGTATAAGCTGCTTAATTTGCTTTCTGGATCAAACAAAATCGTAAAACTCACACCTAAATCTTTGAGCATTTTTTTAGCATCATTGTTGTCTTGCTCTACGTTAATTCCGTAAAGGACAAAACCCATTTTCCCGTATTTTTTACTGATGCTATCTAACAGCGGCATTTCTTCGCGGCAGGGGCCACACCAAGATGCCCAGAAATTTAACATGACCACTTGACCACGCTGCTCTGCAAGACGAACATTTTCTCCCGTTGAGCTTTTTAACGTGAAATCAGGCGCCGCCTCGGCAGCAAACACAGAAGAGCTTAAAAATAATGCGGTCAGTCCAGCAATTTTTTTAAGAGCAGATATATTCAACATAACAACCTCAATTAAACAATACAAATTAGCTCAGCTTTTACTTCATTAAAAAAAGATCGACAACCCAAAGCGCGACTCCAAATTATTGGTTTTTTTGCTAACACCAAACAATTGATGAGTGAATGAATAATCACGCATACTTAAGTCTAATAACATCCAGTCTGTAGCATAAAATTTAAAACCAGAACCTAGGTTGTAAGTAAAATAATTTTTCTCTGCAAATTGGGTATTACCAGCGCCCGCAATAAAATAAACGCCGGTATTAAAATGCCACTTGTCGGAAATATAAACCTGCCCCGGCAACAAGTTGTAGCCCAATGAAATATTGTAATAGCTCAAGTTGCGCTGATCTTTTGTCAACAAATCCACGCCACCACTTAACAGCTCATAACTGGTTTTTTGTGTCTTGCTGATACCGTAATTGGCCTGCGCGAAAAGGTCTTCCGTAATGTGATAAGAAAAACTAATGCCCTCCACAGGATTGGCTCCAAAATCTTCCAAACTGAGCACACCGTAATAGAGACCCACTTCAAAATTTTCAGTATCCAGATCAGCTTCTTTAATATGACGACGCTCTATATCGGGAGTAATAATTTTCCCCAATTCACCATCGTCATTTTTTTCACTTTGCTCAGCGGCAAATGCTGGTACATTAAATAAACTCAATGCACTCAGCAAACTGGCGGTTAGAAAAATACGTTGAACCCGATTTTCCATTCGTTAACCTCTTGGTTAGTGTTTCGGCTGGTGAGTATGTAATCATTTACAAATTCGGCGCGCAAAAAGAAACGGCCCGTGATGTGCGCGTAAGCGCCTATGCTGGCTTGGAACAAATGATCTCTTCGGTCTTCTGACTGCACCAGCGTAGTACTTGGGATAGTTTTAATTGTACCTGCACCTATGCCGATAAAAGGCGATACGCGCAAATCTGGAAAGGGTTGATGCACAATAGCAAAGGCTACAATTTGACTATCAGAATACTGCCCCGTATTTTGGGCAACACGAATTTCGCTTGAAAGATTTTTAGTGAATCTATAACCAAGATTAACATCAAATGCTTTCGCGCCATCAAAATCACCAAAGGCAGTGCCCAATTCGAAACGATCCGCTAAATAATCTGCTTGTGTTGTATCGGCAAACTCAGGCACCTGACCATCTGGTCCCAAAGTTAACAGAACATCACTGCGTTTAATCCAACCGAGCAATCCGCGACCCGTTTTAATTTTGATCCAATCAGTTTGCATTTTTAATAGCGTGATGGTTTCACCGCGCTCCACCACATGAAAAATGGGGTAGCCTCGTCCGGGAGCGTTATAGACATTAATAAACGCATCGTTCACCGTCACTTCGATAGGTGCTTGTTTCTCGAACCAATGGAGATTCCAGAAGTTGTCAGCGTACGTATTGAAACTCAATAGAATCGACAGTACACCCAATACATAAATGCATGATTGTCTTGCGCGCGGAAGATATTGTTGTAAAGTTTTTTTCACGTATCGATTCATCAATTAATTATTGTTTAATCATATCAAACGGATTGTTGTAGTAATGCCCGCCAGTATCCAACCATTCAGCTAATAATTTTATTTCGCTATTATTCAATAAACCGCGGTGATCCACAGTGTCGGTTGCCGCATTAAAGTTGATGAATTTATTGAAAAACCTAGCACTGCCCAGCGCACTGCCCGCACTCATGCTTGGACTCACGCCTATGGTTGCTCGGCGCGGAATGGGATTGCCCTGGGCATCAAGCAACACCGCATGAGTCACCGCATCTTGCTCGAAGGGGCAATTAGCTACGCCATCACAGGTGGGCTTGCCGTTGATATCCAATACCACTACACACGCGGGAATATCAGGGTACATGTCCAGCGGCGGCAACTCGCACACAGGGATTTGATCTGTGAGAGTAGCACCACCCGTGAGGATTTGCTTGTTGTGCGCTTGCGTCAACTCATCATAAGACAGCATGTGTTCATTGGCGGCGGCTTTGGTGCCCATTAGATTTAACTGCCCACTAGGCACTTTCGCATTACTATTACCATTCGCATCGTTGGATGTATGACAACTCAGGCATGTGCTGTCTGCCAAACCATTCGCCGCAGGGCGAGTGCGCTCCCAGAGCGGTTGGACATGATTTTCATAATTGATGATCACACGACATAAGCTCGTCCAACCATCAGATTCCATGCAGGCTTCCGAGGTAGGCGAATGAATATCGGCCGGTGTAGGCGCAAGATTGGCATACTGATACGCGAAGCTAGCTGTTTTAGCGCGTACCGCGGGATCCGTCCACTCATCATCAAAAACCAAGTCCACACTGGGCGCCCGCAGGTTAGTGCCTTTGGCTTTGGAGCTAAAAGGAGCACATGTGGATGCATCGCCCGCAATTAAGCAAAAGGTTGAATGACTGGCAAACTCCGCCATGGTTTCACCCACATTGGGTACCACAGGCGTCGCAAATTTATCGTAGCGAACCGTATTGGGAAATTGCATCGCAGTCGCCGCACCGGTATTGATGCTCGGCAATTCGGCATCGGGGCGGCCATGCCCTGATGTGATGTTAGTTGGGTTATGACAGCCACCGCACTCGCGTACCTCACCGGGGCGCACTTGTAACCAGTGACGGTGCAATGAACCAATGCGCATGCCATTTTTATCCAACACTTCCAAAATGAAGGCAACATCGGCAGGCACTTTAATTTTTACCGAACCGTCCGGCTCTACGGGCGCATAACCAAGAATTTCGAATAAACCACCAAAAGTACCAAACAACTTGCCGTAGGTAGTATCGCCCAAATTGTTGGCAGTCACCTTATCAGGAATTGACACGGCTTTGATCAAGCGTACAAAGCGAGCGGGCCTTGCATCAGGTGCCGCCTGCGCAATTTGAGCGATGCTGGTGAAGCTGCCCGCACCATAGTTGTTGAAAGTGCCATCCATATCGTAGACGCTACGAATATGGATCATACCCACTGACTCGCTGGCTAAATCAGCATCGACAGTAGGCTGCACATAAGTTGCCGCCACACGCGGCTCTAGAGATACCGGCTCAGTAAACATAGAGCCCTCTTCTGCCAGTACCACCGGCTGCTGGGTTTGCTGATCAATGTTGTACACCCATATACCATAAAGTGGCGCCGCTTCTGTTACGCCAGTTGTCTTCAACCATGTATCCGTACAAGGCACCAAGCTTTTGGCTGCACTTGGCTCAATTAATCGACACTCACTCCAGCTCACCAACAGGCGATTTGTACCATCGTACATAGGCGTCATGGACGCGTAACGGCCGTGAGGTGAGAATGCTGTAGCACCGACAGCAATATTAATCGGCAAGGTAGAAATAGAGGCTTCCGCCGTTGCTGTCTTGCCACCACCAGCCGCAATTTGGAGATCATTTTCAAAAAAATGCTGCGCATCAATTACCACCATATCACCACCAAATAATGCGCCATCTGGCTTCATAATTGCGACTATGCGGCCATCAAGCATTTCTTGCGGACGATAAAGGCGCACTTTGTTGGCAGAGGTAGTATCCATATTCATGCTGAAGTAGCCGTATTGGCGGTCTACCTGAGTACCATCGGGATTAACAGTGTAAAAACTAAGCCTATTGGTGCCAAACTGATCCCAATGCGTGTAGAAAACACGGCCATTTTGCAGCACTGTAGGTTGAATATCATGGCTTTGATTGTAGGTAATCTGCTGAATGTCACTGCCGTCATCTTTCATGGTATGCAGCTCAAACGCTTCGGTTGTGCCGCTTTCTTCCAGCGCCGAGAATTGCGGTTTACCATCATCCAACAAAATGGCCTTACTGCGGGTTTGGCGGGTGGAGCTAAACAGAATTCGACCATCCGGCAAGTAGCGCGGACTCAAGTCATGCCCCTGCTCTTCTACAATGCTGGACGTGATAATGGGGCGCAGCACTTTGGTCGTCAGGTTGTATTCCCAAATATGCCATTTAGGTTGCATAAGAGCACTGACATTTTTAATTGCTGGGGCGTGCATGGCAAACAACAACTTTTTACCATCACTACTGACACTCAAATCTTTTACATCATAAAGCGCGCCTTGATCAAAGGCGGCATCAGTAATATTGACTGCCGTCGCCAAAGCCGTTGCACGATCCTTCAAATAAAGAGCAGCTCCCGGATTGAACGCTGTAGGCTCAAGCAAATTGGGGTATACAGGATTACCATTGGCATCCACGGGAATAGGACGCTTGATATAGGCGATAGGTAAATCGACAGCCACCGGATCTGGCTTTTGCCCACCCGAAACGTTAGTAGTAGTGCCACTGCCCCCTCCACCACAGGCGCTTAACAATACACACACAAGTCCGATAAGGGCTGTTCTGGCCAAGCCTAAATTCTGTGGTTGCACCATACGCTATTGCCTTACGTCTTGATTTTGAGAGAAATATGCCCGCACTTACATTGAGATAATCTAACGAACGATTATTGTCAGTGAAGTGTATAGGTCATTCTCTCGATTTAATCACGAATTGATGCGTCATTTATGAATTCACCCAAATCCTTTGTTACTCACTTCACAAATTCTCGAAGCATTCATGATTATGTGATTGAGTTGACACGATTATTCGCTAGCGAGGCACAGGTTTGGCCGCAACCCAAGCCTATAATCAACATCAAATTGTCCTACCAAGATGACCAGTACACGGTCGGGAGCAAACGTGACCCCATCAACCCCTACCAAAGTATCGTATTTGGCCTCATGCCTGTGCCATTTAGGTTTAGTGCTTTTGGGAGCCATCTTAATCGCTAAAAGCACAAGTGCTGGCACTCGCGAGCAAGCATTACAAATTCACAATCGAGTTGCTGGAGTGCCACCTACGGAAGCTGTACTTCTGCAAATGGCAGCTTTTTTGGATCAAGGTAACAAAGTCCAAGCGGTACAACTGGCCATGAATAACGAAGCGTTTTACAGCGTTACACTGAAAAATATGGTGACACCTTGGACCAACCGCGATCAGACCGTATTTGCTCCACTCAATGACTATACCGCTACGGTGATTGGCTTGGTGCGCGACAATGACGACTTTCGCAAAGTGCTTTATGACGATGTGGTCTATGTTGGCAACCCAAGCCTTGGACTACCCGCTTACTCAACCACAAACAACAATCACTACCAAGCGATGGATGATCAGAATATTGGTCTGAAAGATAACTTAGTACGCCAAACTCAGTCTTCACTCAATGGTTTACCCTCCGATGCCACAGCCGGGGTCATCACCAGCCGCGCCGCGGCCAAAGCTTTTTTTATCGCGGGAACCAATCGCGCCATGTTCCGTTTCACACTCATTAATCATCTCTGTCGCGATATGGAGCAAGTTCACGACATTACCCGTGTTCCCGATTTTATTCGCCAAGATGTAAGCCGCAGTCCCGGCGGCGATAGTCGCGTATTCTTAAATTCATGTATTGGCTGCCACAGCGGTATGGACCCTATGGCAAAAGCGTTTGCGTATTACGATTACAAATTTGATAGCGTCAACGACCCAGATGCCGTTAACGGTAGCATCCACTACAACGCTGCCGGAATGACCGACCCCATTACCGGTATCCGCGTAGAGAAAAAATACCTACAAAACAGCACCACCTTTCCCTATGGCTATGTCACGGCCAATGACGACTGGCAGAACTATTGGCGGCAAGGCATGAACAGCAATTTGGGTTGGAGTGCAGATTTACCGGGCAAGGGCAGCGGAGCCAAAACTATGGGCATGGAACTGGCCTACAGTAAGGCATTTGCCAGCTGTCAGGTTCAAAAGGTCTTTAAACAAGTATGTTTGCGTAACCCAGGAAACGCCGCAGATCGCAGCATGATCGATACCATTGTCGCCGACTTTGCCAACAGCGGTTACAACCTCAAACAAGTCTTTATAGACACAGCTGACTACTGTAAAGGCCAATAGGTGCACAATGAACCAGAAAACACCGTTTAAAACGTATTTGCGCGCTTGTTTATTATTGTCATCAGTATTGGTCTTATTAACAGGCTGCGGCTCGGGTAGCGCTTCCAAAACCGTCAGTAACCCAGACACCACTACATCTGGCGGAAGCGAAGTCTTTAACTATAAAGGTCAAAACCCTGCGTCTACTGCCGATATTCTTAAATTTCAAAACAACCTGTGGATCAATATTGCCCGCTCAGACCGCTGCGGCGGTTGCCATACCGCCACTGGCCAATCACCACACTTCGCTCGCTCTGACGACATTAATTTAGCCTATGAAGCCGTCATCAGTAACAACTTAGTCAACCTCTCCAACCCGTCTCAATCACATATTGTGGACAAGGTAAGCAAAGGGCATAACTGCTGGCTGAAAGACCCCGTTGCCTGTGGCGATACGCTTACGACATGGATTACCAATTGGGCGGGCAATACCGTGGCCACCGCCAACAGCACGGTGCTGATACCACCGCCAGAGAAAGATGTAGCCAACAGCAAAGGATTCCCTGCTGACAGCACTGGTTTTGCCAACACTGTGTATCCCCTGCTAACAAAATATTGTTCGCGCTGTCACTCCGAAAGCGCACTTGCCAAACAACAACCCTACTTTGCGAGCAGCGATATCGCCGTAGCCTATGCGGCCGCCCAAACCAAAATTCGGCTGGACAATCCGGCAGCCTCGCGCTTTGTGCAACGCCTGCGCACCGACTTCCACAACTGCTGGGATGATTGCACCGCCAACTCCAATGAAATGGAAGCCAAAATTACCGAGTTCGCCAATAACATCCCAGCTGTTCAAGTAGATCCTGCGTTGATAATCAGCAAAGCCGTCAGTTTGAGCGATGCCTTCGTACTCACCAGTGGGGGGCGTATTGACACCAATCTGATTGCAAAATACGAATTCAAATCCGGTAAAGGCAGCATTGCCTATGACACCAGCGGTGTAGAGCCAGCGGCCAACCTCAATCTTATGGGCAATGTGGGTTGGAGCAGCGCTTGGGGCATCAAAATCAAAGATACTGGACGCGCCCAGGCAACTACCGCTACCAGCCGCAAACTATTTGATTTGATTGGTGGTTCAGGTGAATACAGTATTGAAGCTTGGGTAATTCCCGACAATGTCACTCAAGGTGTCAACGATAATAATCCAGCACGCATAGTCACCTACTCTGGTAGCACCAGTCAGCGCAACTTCAGCCTTGGCCAGTATGAATACGACTACAGTTTTATGAACCGCACCGACAAAAGCGATGCTAACGGTTTACCCGAATTACACACCAAAGATACCGACAAACGATTACAAGCAAGCTTACAACATGTCGTGGTCACCTACGACCAAACCAATGGCCGCCGCATTTATGTGAACGGTGTATTTACCGGTGATGCAGATGCTACCAAAGGTGCCGTATTGAAAGATTGGGACAGCAGTTTTGCCTTAGCACTGGGTAACGAGGTTAGCGGCGACAGCAAAACCCAATGGCAGGGCGGTATTCGCTTTTTGGGGATTCACAAACGCGCCATCAGTTTGGCCGATATCCAAACCAACTACAAAGTAGGTGTGGGAGCCAAGTACTTACTGATGTTCAATGTCTCCAGTCTAATCGGCACCAGTGGCAGCTATTTGGTGTTTGAAGTACAACAATTCGACGATTATGGCTACTTGTTCGCCAACCCCTTCTTCACTAACTTGGACGGTAAAACCATCGATACTGATATTCCCCTCAAAGGTGTTCGCATCGGTATTAATGGCGAAGAAGCACCCACTGGCCAAGCCTTTGCCAACCTCAACACCGCGCTTAACTCCAATAAGATGGTCAACGGTCGCCAGCCACTGTCTCCCTTAGGCACCGTTGTGGAATTGAAAAGTGGGCCAGATCAGGATCAATTCTTCCTCACCTTTGATCAAATAGCAGATAAAACCTACAACCGCATCTTGCCCAGTGTTCCACCACTGGCCACACCCGCCGATATTCCTGACCAACCGTTGATTGGCCTGCACAGATTCGCCGAGATCAATGCAACCTTATCGATGCTGACCAACGTACCGCAAAGCAACGCCAACGTGAAAGCGACCTATTTGAAGGTGCAGCAACAGCTACCCACACTGCCTAATTTAGACGGTTTCCTTGCCGCGCAACAAATGGGTATTACTCAACTCAGTGTGGCCTATTGCAATGAGTTGGTAGGCTCCAGCGCTGCGCCCAATAGCTTGCGCGATAATTATTTCAGCGGTTTTGATTTTACCGCACCCGCGAGCAGTGCTTTTAGCCCAGCCAGCCGCAGCCAAATTATCGAACCGCTATTGAAACACCTACTAGCCGCCGAAATAAATGGAACTGCGTTAAGCACCCAAGCAGATCCAGCCGCGTTGCGCAGTGAACTGAACCACTTGATGGATAACATGACCAGCTGTGCCAGCAATAGCAGTTGTGCGGCAGATCGCACCCTCACTACCGTCAAAGCCGCCTGTTCGGCAGTTATGGGTAGTGCGGTGATGTTACTGCAGTGATGGAATTGCCTAACCCGCTTTTTCAAAGGCTCCGTTAGCGTGTTGGTTCGCCGTAAACAATAGAATTCAAACCCTGATAGCAGGTACAAGATGGCTAGATACAAAGCTCCACTTCACCCAGATGCACCCTTGTTGCTCAACAGTCATCGCCGCCCTATGACGCGGCGCGAACTAATTGCCCAGGGATTTATGGCGGGTACTGCTAGTGTGGTGGGCGGCCCTTTGCTCACTTTACTTTCTCCCTATGCTAATGCTGCTTTATCCGCTGATATTGCTGCCAAACGTGCCGAATGTGGTATTGCGGCTCAGGGTGCCGGCAAGATTCCATTCATCTGTTTTGATCTGGCAGGTGGTGCCAATATTGCCGGCTCCAATGTGCTGATCGGCCAACAAGGCGGCCAACTCGATCAACTCAGCGCCGCAGGTTACAGCAAACAAGGGCTACCACCCGACATGATGCCCAATACCTCCACCGCCACTTTTATTGACCAATCATTAGGCTTGGCTTTTCACAGCGACAGCGCCTTTTTACGTGGTATTAAGAGCCGAGTGAAAGCGACCACGGCTGCCAACACCAATGGTGCGGTTATCGCCGCTCGCTCAGAAAACGATACCGCCAACAACCCACACAATCCCATGTATGGGATTTTTAAAGCCGGTGCTAACGGCTCGTTGCTAACGTTGATTGGTTCACTCAACAGTGATTCGGGCGGCAACTCCATGTCGCCTGCAAGTATGATCAATTTGGAGGTGCGCCCCACCAAAATCGACAACCCTAGCGATGTCACCGGCTTGGTTAATGTGGGCGATTTGGTCAGCTTAATGAGCCAGCAAGACACAGTGTCCGTTATGGAGTCCATGTATCGCCTAAGCGATGCCAAACTCAAAAATGTTAGTACGGGTACTAGCCTTGATGCCGCGCTCAAGCAAAACATGCGCTGTAGCTATGTGAAAAGTGCTGACTTAGCGGACAGGTTCGGCAACCCTTCCGCCATTGACCCTGTTGCCGATGCCGATATTGTCGGCAGCAGTGGCATTTTCACCCAAGCCGAATTTGATGGTGACAGCGAGTTCCGCAAAACAGCCTCGGTTATGAAGCTGGTGGTTAATGGTTATGCCGGTGCCGGAACCATTACTATGGGGGGATTTGACTACCATACAGGTGATCGCGCCACCGGTGAGCAGCGCGATGAACGCGCCGGTAAATGCATTGGTGCCTGCCTAGAATATGCCGCACGCAAAGGTATGCCACTGATGGTATATGTCTTCAGCGATGGCTCATTATTCAGCAACGGTATGATCGACAACTCTGTCTTAGGCCGAGGTAAAGGCCAATGGACAGGCGATGAACAGCAAACCGCATCCACCTTTTTCTTGGTCTACAACCCTACCAAACGCCCGATATTGATGGATGGCACTAGCTCCGACCCCGCCACCATCACGGCAGCTCAGCGCGTACATCAACAAATCGGCTATATGCGCCCTACGGGGGACGTGGAAACATCAGCCACTCCTGCCGCCAACAACGTCAACTTGCTGGTAGAAACCGTCATACTCAACTACATGGCTCTCCACGGCCAACAGAACCAATTCAGCGCACTGTTTGCAAGTAATGGTTTAGGCAGTAGCACCATGCTCGACAAACTTACGGCATTCCAGCCTATATTCGACACTGTCATCACTAAGCCGCTTTAGCAATCCAGCGCTAACACAAAGCACCCCTTGAACTTATCACATACCGCCCCAACTATCGGGCGGTATGTTTATGCATGCCTTGCATGCTGTACGCCAATACCAATCGACACAATCCCCAATCAGCTTTTCAAGAATAAACTTTTGTTGAGTTAATCTCTTATGAATCAAACATTTATCCTGCAGAACCAAGCACAATTGTTTTTTGGAAAGAACAAAGAATGGGTGGATGGTTACGATGCAAATGCAGTCTTTAAAACCCCGCACAAGGATGAGGCCGTCAACCAAATGTTTGAAATTACGTCCAAAGATTACACGCAGCGCGTAAAAGTGCTCGCTTGCGAACTCAACGAAAAAGGCCTGCCAATTATTCCCGCAGATATTATGCCCGCACCGCTACCGAAAGCCGCCAAGCTTCCCAAAGCCGGTGAAGATTTATTTGCCGAAGTAGAGATTACCGATATTGAGGAAGCAGAAGAAACACTGGAATTTACCACCAGCGACATCGACGATAACAATGTAAATAGTACCGCCCATCAGGCAAACCTGATTTAGGTCTGCTAGTGTCAAGCAAGTGCTTTCGGCACTGCTGATTTAACGAGGATAAAAACGTGTCATCTACGACCACTAGCCGCTGGCAAAATCGCCTGAACCGCTTTGCTGCACCTACCGCCAACGCCACCTTAGGCGGCATTTTGCGCGGCTTAGAAAAAGAGAGTTTGCGCGTAACTGCCAAGGCAGAGCTAGCGCAAACCGCGCATCCTGTAGGCTTGGGCTCCGCGTTAAAACACCCCCATATCACCACCGATTACAGCGAAGCTCTACTCGAATTTATTACCGAGCCTTTTAATAACATTCCAGCACTTTTACAGCAATTAGACGATATTCACCGCTTTACCTATTCTGAACTGGCCAAAAATAATGAGCAACTGTGGCCGGCAAGTATGCCCTGTGAACTGCCCGAAGATGACCAAATCCCCGTGGCGCGCTACGGCAGTTCAAATAGTGGTGCCATGAAAACCATCTATCGAATTGGGCTTGGACATAGGTATGGTCGCGCTATGCAAACCATCGCAGGCGTACATTACAATTTTTCTCTTCCCGATAATTTTTGGCTTGAATTACAAACGCTAGAAGGCGACACCCAAGACTTACGCGACTTTAAAACCCAGCGCTATTTTGCACTGATTCGCAATTTCCGCCGCTATTTCTGGCTCCTGGTATATTTGTTTGGCGCGGCGCCCGCCGTGAGTGGCAACTTTGTTGCCGGCCGCACGCACCGCTTGCAACCCTTTCACAATGATGCCAACACTCAGTATTTACCCTATGCCACCTCACTGCGCATGGGCGATTTGGGTTATCAAAGTGATGCTCAACAATCGCTGTTTGTGTGTTACAACAACATCAACAGTTATTTGCGTACACTCTGCGGCGCCATCACCCAGCCTCATGCCGACTATGAAACCATAGGTGTCAAGGATGCGCAGGGTCATTACAAGCAACTCAACACCAGCCTGCTGCAGATTGAAAACGAGTTTTACTCAAGTATTCGCCCCAAACGTACCACCCAATCTGGGGAAACTGCTCTGCAAGCACTGCGTTTGCGCGGTGTGGAATATGTGGAAGTGCGTTGCGTGGACTTAAACCCTTACGAGCCCTTGGGCGTTAATGCCGAACAATTGCATGTTATAGATGCCTTTTTACTGTACTGCCTGCTGAGCGATAGTCCAGAAACCCCCACAGGAGAATACGCCGAATGGCAAGAGAACCAAAAGCGTATCGTCTATTCTGGACGCGACCCAGAATTACGCTTGCTGCGCGAAGGTAAAGAAGTCAGCTTTAAAAGCTGGGCTAAGGAGATCCTCACTAAGTCTTCAGAGTGCGCCGCACTGCTTGACCAACAGACAGGAACTCAGGCTTACGCCAAAGCCGTAAATCAGCAGTTTGCCAAATTGGATAATCCTGCGCTAACGCCATCTGCTCGCGTATTGAAAGACCTGGAAACTCAACACAAAAACTTTATTGAGCACACGTTAACACTGGCCGATACTCACCGTCGCTACTTTAGCGAGCGCCCCTTAGTGGGCACAGCTGAAAAAGAATTTGTTCAAATGGCCGCTGATTCCATTGCGCGTCAAATAGCGCAGGAAGAGTCACCCCAAGTAGCCTTTGATGCGTATTTGGCAAATTATTACGAACAGTATCGCACCTGTAGCTGTGGCTGCTAGGCTTCTGCGCTCATAAAAAAACCGCGTTTTAAGCGCGGTTTTTTATAGGTTTAGTCACGAGTGGCAAAAAATTACGCCGGTATTATTTTTGTACCACTAAATTATCAAACAACAAATCGCTTACGGGTGGGCCTTTGGGCTCGTCTTTTTTAGGTTTTTCTTCTTTACTTTCGTCTTTGGTTTTTTTGTCTTTGGCTGGCTCTTTTTTCGCTGGCTTTTTCTCATCATCATGCACTACAGGATGATCAATTTTCTCGAGTGCCTCATTCACTTTCACCAAAGCTTCCTGACGCATCTTTTCCTTACCCTCACCTGTACCCATTTGCTCATCGGTCACGCTACTAATCAACATAATCAAGGTATCGCGAATTAATGGCATATGGTGAGTGACTTCTTCCGCAGCTTTAGCGTCTTCAGTGCGTAGAGAAATTTCCGCTTTAATGTATTTAACACGACCGGGCCCGCCATAATTCACCACTAAAGCTGGCTTAATCGCAATATAATTAATGCCCTCTTTCAAGGCTTCGCCACCACCCTCAGCGAGTACCGGCAACACTATCCCTAACGCACTCATCAACACTAATCCACGCCCAAAACCAAACTTCATGACCACTCCACCGTTTATCTTGTCGCACCTTTAGCAACGTTCATCTACAGCATAGACGATTTGTCGCAAAGAACTGGCTCTCTTGTAACCTTTTTGCTTACTATGAGCGCCTTATTTGATCCATGAGGCCATTATGATTCCCACAATTCGCCAAACTAACCTAATACTCTTTCTCGGTTGCGCCGCGTTGATTTTAGTCGGTGCCTACCTAGAACATGTACTCAAACTCGAGCCCTGTCCGTTATGCATCACCCAGCGCGCATTTTTTGATCTAGTCGGCGTACTTGGGTTAATAGCCTTTTTTCACAATCCCACCAGCGCCGGTATCCGTGGCTACGCTGGCGCAGGCATTTTTTTTGCCATTGCGGGCGGCTGTGTAGCCGCACGCCAATTGTGGATTCAAAGCCTGCCTGCCGACCAAGTGCCCGCTTGCGGCCCTGCACTTGCCTATTTATTTGAAGTTTTCCCCTTTATGGAAGCCGTAAAAATGCTTTTCCAAGGCGATGGCTCTTGCGCTGAACCCCATAAAATTTTAGGCATAAGCATTGCTGGCTGGTCACTGATTGCATTTATTGGCTTGGCAGGCTTAAATGTATGGCAGGCCGTGCGCAAAACCGCTGGTAAGAATTTATCGGCAGCCAGTTGAAGCCCTCGCACAGATCACCTATTGTGTCCTACTGGATTCACTTACCATCAACCCGATAACAAGTAGTAATCAGGAAACCGAGCATGTTAGAAAATTGTCAAAACGCCAAAGAACGCTGGGGCGGTGTCAGCATCATCATCGACCGCTGGCTACAAGAACGCCAGGACATGCTGGTTCAATACTGCGCCCTCAGCGCTGATAACAGCGATGAAGTGCGCGGTGAAAAGTTGCGCAACCTGTGTCAAATTCTGGTGGATTATGTATCCGCTGGCCACTTTGAAATTTACGATCAACTGATCAAAGAAGGCCGTGAGTTTGACGATGAAGAAGCATTACACGAAGCTGGCCGCTTATTTAACGTCGTGGATGGCACTACTGAAAAACTGCTGGATTTCAATGACAAATATTTGGAAACCGATGATCTGAGCAGTTTGGTGAGTGATCTCTCGCAATTGGGGGAAACCTTAGAAATTCGCTTCACTGCCGAAGATCGCATGATTTCGGTATTGCACACATCTCACAAAGATTTAGTGAACGGCTAATAAGCCCGATAATGATGTACCAAAAAGCCCGCAGCTCAGCGGGCTTTTTTATGACTCGCGTGCGGATAGGTGTTAAGTAACGACACAATTTTTGTATAAAGACTGTGTGTGACAGGAACATCGCCCTTCCAACGAGCCTAGAACCAATCCACTGGTTCGTGACCATTCTCATCTTTATTGGTTTTGTGCGACAAAACGCCATAAAAAAACCCGCCGAAGCGGGTTTTTTTACAGTCGAATCACTTCAACTTATTTTTTGAGTTACTTCTTAGCTGGTTTTGCAGCCGCTGCGGGTGCCGCTTCTGCGGGTGCAGCTTTAATTTCCAACAATTCTACTTCGAAAATCAAGGTAGATGCCGGTGGAATTGGGCCTTGGCCAGCTGGGCCGTAAGCCAATTCAGAAGGAATGTAAATTTCCCACTTAGAGCCTTTTGGCATTAATTGCAGAGCTTCAGTCCAGCCTGGAATTACGCCGTTCACTGGGAATTCTACGGGTTGGCCACGCTTGATAGAGCTATCAAACTCAGTGCCGTTAACCAATTTACCCACATAGTTTACTTTTACAGTATCAGTCGCTTTTGGCTTATCGCCATTGCCGGCGGTGATTACTTTGTATTGCAAACCAGATGCAGTCACTTGTACGCCTTCTTTGGTTTTATTTTCAGCCAAGAACTTGTCGCCTTCTGCTTTATTAGCTTCGCTCAGTTTCTTTTGCTGTTCTTCTTTTTTCGCCATCATTTGTTGTTGGAATTCTTGCATCACTTTAGCCGCATCTTCTTCAGCAATACGTGGCTTAACTTGTGCGCGCAATTTTTCCAATTCAGCCGATTCTTCTTTAGTCAAAGACTCAGGTGTTTTTTTGCTCAACTCAGCAATGCGAGCTTGCGCAGGCGCATTAGCTTTAGCATCGTTGATACCCCAGATGAAATTGTCTTGATCCAGCGGAATCCCATTTTGTTGGATGCTGTTACCAATGTTTTGGCCCAACAGATAGCTTACTTTTTGTTCAAGCGTATCAAGCTTTGGAGCAGTTTGTTTTGGAGCGTCTTGTTTGCAGCCAGCAAGCAACGCTGCAGATGCGACAAAACCAATGGTCATTAATTTTTTGTTAATCATTTTGCACCCTAGTGGATTACATTTTTTGAAGGAATATTTGGCTTTTTATGCTTGGTAAAGCAAGCCAAGCGTGATGGGCAACCCGCAGTAATACCACTGGTGTAACAGCCCTAACGGGCGCCAATGGTATACCAAATCCATGAAATTGTGCGGTATTTTGCCCACTTTTTCGCTGCCCGTTTATTTTTCACAAACAGCGCTAACAATGTGAAGCCCTCGGACACTGAAATTGCTGTAGAGTTCTGCACATCTGCCCAAAAAAATCTTAAAATGATCGAACTGTGTCGTTAATGCGTAATCTTGCCTGCTGTATATGACCCTAGCCTAAATTGTCACTGGACTGTCATACACATTTTTTGGCTAGCGCATTACACTGGCGCTACCCTTTCAATTGACGTTTTCCGAGTTTTCTACAGGACTTCATTATGGCTGCCGTTAAAATCGCTTCTGCTGCTATTGCAGATATTGAACAACAAATCGCCAAAGTAACTACTGCTCTCGAAAAGGCTCGCGCTCAACAATATGCTGCCGCTGAAAAAGCCTTTAATGCCGCCACTCAGGCTGTTGCTACCGCGCGCACCAAACTCGACGCATTCAGCGCAAAACCAGCAACCACCGCAGCGGCGCAAGCACGCCTGGAGGCTGCTCAAGTTCGACTCCAACAAGATGAAGCGGCATTAGACGAGGCTCGCACAGTTTTTGAAATGCAACAAATGCATCAACAGGCGATTGCTGAAGTTGCTCAAGTGCTGTCTCAAGGCAACAAGAAAGCCAATAAGAAAGCGGCAAAGAAACAAGCAAAACAAGAAAAAGCCGCCGCTAAAGTCGAGAAAAAGCTTGCTAAAAAAACCGCTAAAGCAGAAAAAAAAGTGGCCAAACAAGCTAAAACTGATGAAAAGCAGGCCGCTAAAATTGCCAAGAAAAATGCGAAAAAGGGAGAAGCACAACAATCGGCACCCACTATTACCTTAGAGGCGCCAACCGCAACAACTCCAGTCACAAAAGCAGCAGTCGTCAAAAAAGCACCTGCGAAAAAAACAGTCGCGAGAAAAAACGCCCCTAAAAAAGTGACTGAATCTACGACTGAAACAACCCTAGTGATCGCACCCGTTGAGACAATTATTGAACCCGTTGCCGAACCTAGAGTTGCGGAAGCTCAAGCTGACGAATCATCCGCCGTCAATGCCGTAGAAACTCACGCGCCCATAACTACCACTGAAAGTATTGAATCTTTACCCACAACCAACACTGAAGCCGATACGGATAACCACTCAAACACCGCCGAATCAGCCTCCAACCCATAAAAACTCAGACGTGTTGCAGCAAATCAAGCGCAGTTGCTGCAACACCTAATTCGGTTAAATATGCCTTCGCATTCGCCGGAGACTCGGTTGCAACTAGAGGGAACCGCGACAGCCAACGCTCAATCTCCTGCAACAACTTTTTCTCGGCAAGTAATTCCGCCTGTTTGATGTGTGTGCGAATTTGCGTCTGCAAATCGTCCTGTATCAGTGATGCTATAGGCGTTTTCGTTACGCGGCGCAAATAACGCAAGGGTTTTATCACGTCGTTCATCCAAGCACCTATATGCACTTGCAACGCCTCTAAATACTGCTCGTCCAATGCGAGATTGCGCTCATCCAACCAGCACAAAGCAAGCAACAAGCACACATTAACGCCATAAGTATCCTGAACCACGACACAGGTATCCGCCACTTTTGGCCGAGCATAGTATTCAAGCGCGAAATCCCAAAGTGATTGCATATAAATTCCCAATGATTGACCTGTCGCTAGTCTGGTAGAATGCGCGCCATGATTCAATTACAAAACATCTCTCTGCAGCGCGGCACCAAATTTTTATTGGAATCCGCCGACCTAACCATTTACCCCGGACAAAAAGTTGGCCTGATTGGTGCCAATGGCAGCGGTAAATCTACCCTATTCCAAATGCTACTGGGCAGCTTGCACAGCGACACCGGCACGTTGGATATCCCGCGCCAATGGCGTACGGCGCACATGGCGCAAGAGGTGGGACACACTAGCCGCAGTGCGCTGGATTATGTGCTAGATGGCGATGGCGAATTGCGCCGTTTGGAGCGCGAAATTGCTGAGGAGCATAATGGCGAACAGCTAGCCAAGCTCTACGGCGAGATGGAGAATATTCACGCTTATTCCGCGCCTGCTCGCGCACAGCAATTACTTAACGGCCTAGGCTTTACCCCTGGCGATGATGCGCGCCCCGTAACAGATTTTTCGGGCGGCTGGCGCATACGCTTAAACCTAGCCCAAGCACTCATGTGCCCATCCGATTTACTACTGCTTGATGAACCCACCAACCACTTGGATTTGGATGCAACTTTGTGGTTAGAAGAGTGGTTAAAGCGTTACGCAGGTACACTGATTATTATTTCGCACGATCGCGATTTTCTCGACAATATTGTCGACCGTATTGTGAATATCGAAAAACAAAAACTCGATAATTACAGTGGCAACTATTCGCAGTTTGAGCGTCAGCGCGCAGAAAAACTCGCACAACAACAAGCCAGTTACGAAAAACAACAAGAGCGCATCGCTCACGTTGAAAATTATATTCGTCGCTTCCGCGCACAGGCCACCAAAGCGCGCCAAGCGCAGAGCCGCATTAAAGAACTAGAGCGCATGGAAAAAATTGCGCCTGCACACATTGATTCGCCGTTCACCTTTAGCTTTACCTGTTCGGATAAAATGTCAGTGCCCTTAGTGCATATTGCCAACGCTAAAATTGGCTACGGCGAGCGGACCATTTTAGACAAAGTGAACTTAAGCGTGCGCGCTGAAACACGCATCGGCTTACTCGGCCCTAACGGTGCAGGCAAATCCAGTTTAGTCAAAACCCTCGCAGGCTCCTTGGCATTGCAAGCGGGCGATCGTACCAACGGTGAACATTTTAAACTCGGCTATTTTGCTCAGCATCAGCTAGAAGCTCTGGATATTCATGCGTCTGCCGCACTGCACATTCAACGACTTTCACCCGCCGCGCGCGAACAGGAAATTCGCGATTTTCTCGGCAGCTTTGATTTCCACGGCGACCGTGCCTTTGAACCTATTACTCATTTTTCCGGCGGCGAAAAAGCGCGCTTAGCGCTGGCAATTATCGCTTGGGAAAAACCCAATGTCCTGTTGCTCGACGAACCCACTAACCATTTAGATTTAGAAATGCGTCACGCATTAACTATGGCCTTACAAGAATTCGAAGGCGCTGTGATTATTGTTTCGCATGATCGCCATTTACTACGCAATACCGTCAATGAATTTTTATTAGTGGCCGATGGCAAGGTCAGTGAATTCGATGGCGACTTAGAAGATTACTACAAATGGTTACTGCAACAACGCCAACTACAAGCGGCAGCGGAAGAAAAAGCGTCACCCGACAATGACAACAAAGTTGATAAAAAAGCACAACGTCAACAATCGGCCGCGCAGCGGCAGCAATTAAAACCATTAACCAACAAATTAAAAAACCTCGAAACTCAAATGGAAAAGCTACAAATCAAATTGAGTGACATTGAAACTCAGTTGGGTGACGCTAGTATTTACGACGATAAAAACAAAGCCAATTTACAACAATTACTGCTCGATCAAGCGAAGATTCAGCAGCAGCTAGAAGAAACGGAAGAAAATTGGTTAATCATCAGCGAAGAAATTGAGGCGGCCAGCAACTGATTATACGGATATGAAAAAAACTCAAGGACTACTAAAAACACATAGAATTGTTGTAATTATATTTTCTTCGCTCATTGGGATATTAACGTGGAAAGACTTAAACGATGAAAAATCGTCAAAAGCTAACCCACGATTAAATGATGACGCTCAACACCATTCTTCAACATCTACCAACAATAATGCAACGTTTTGAGTAATGCCATAGGCATTCATCCTACCGCCACTAACGCTATATCCTGCGCATCAGCTTAGATCTATAGAATCATTTTATGTGATGGCGTATAACGCAACAGAATATAGTTTTAAATTTTTGCCCTCTTAGAAAAATAACTTTATTAAATGTTAAATGAGACGCCACTTATTGACCGACCACCGGTACTCAAAGGATTTTATATTATGGCGAGTGTGATATAGTTTTTATAAGAGCAGTGAGCATCTTATTAATAACTGGCCAATGGATTGTTAATCAATTAATAAAATGCCAAAAGGCATAAGAAGCGACTCAAATGATTCAATTACAGCGCAACTATCAAAACGATTGTAGTGTAACCAATAGCGAATCAGGTCAATTACAGATTCTTACCTATGAAGAGTATGTAACCTTAGCAAGGATTCCTTATTGCGAGGGAATATCGAATCGTGTAGTCAACGCCCTACACCTACGTGTGGGACACACAGATCTATCAGTTGAACAAATTGCCTCGGACTTAGGCTTAACCAAACGTACACTGCAACGTAGGCTGCAACAGCAAAATACCAACTTTGCCGAACTGCGTGATGACATCCGATTTCACTATGCAATTAAATATTTAATTAATGACCGCATGAGTGTTGATATTGTCTCAAAGGCTTTAGATTTTTCGGACAGAACGAGCTTCACTAACGCCTTCAAGCGCTGGACCGGATTATCTCCCAGTGTCTTTAGAAAACTCTTCCGAGATCAAGCTTAATCACATCGGCACATGTGTGACGCATCACTGCTTAATAGCCGCCCACAGGCTTTTACTATAAAGATTATTAATTATCTTATTAAATTAATAATCTTTATATGTTCTTATTAGATTAGCGAAATATTTACATTTACTGGCAATCTGTTTCATAGAAAACTGTGTCACCGTTAAACGATTTTTCGATTCAGTAAGGTCGCCATGTATTCTGTTCTTCCTGCAACTGTCGCCGTATTATTTTTATTTTTTGGCGTCTATGTCATTCATTCAAAAGGACTAAACCGTGTTACCACGGCCTTTTTAATTCTCTGCATAACAACTTTTTTTTGGCAATTTTTATGGGCCATATTATTTCAAATAGAAAATGAAAAAATAGCACAAATGCTCATCAAACTTGGATGGCTATTGATATTATTTTTGCCGACAAGTCTCTTTCATTTTTTGGCCGAAATCACCGGAAGACAAGATGTAAAGAAAAAAGTATATATCTCTTATATATTTTCCATTTTCCTTGCCGCCGTACATGTCACCACAAACCTAATTATACAAGGACACTATCATTACTCTTGGGGGTACTATCCAAAGGCAGGCTTACTGCATTTTCTGCATGTATTACAAACAGTCACTATTGTTATTTACGGCTTATACATTTCATATCAAAAACAGAGAATTGTACAAGCAGGCGAAAAAACAAAATTACAGTATTGCAACGCAGCGCTATTATTATTTTCCTTATCAGCCATCGATTATTTATGTAACTATGGCATCAATTTTTACCCTCCTGGCGTTATATTTATTGCCATTGCATTGGGTATCATTGCCCTCGCCACCGTCAAATATCATGCGATGGATGACTCTCGAATGATGGCAGCAAGTTTAGCGCACGAGATGCGCACTCCCTTAGCAACTCTAAAAATTCAAGCTCAAGTCTTGCGAGATCACTTACCAGAATTAATTGCGGGCTACAAAAAAGCGCAGGAAATAGGTGCGATAAATGGCACCATTGATGACTTCATGCTTGATTGCCTGCATGACTCGGCCAGAATTCTTGATAAAGAAGTTAGCAGTGCAAACAACGCTATTGATATGCTTATGGCATTGACCACGGCAGACTATTTAAATGAAAAGGATTTTCAGCATTTCTCGATGAAAGAGTGCGTTGAAATTGCAGTCAGCCGAGCACCCTACAATAGCAACTTGAAGAAAGTTATTTATGTTGAAGTAAAATCAGATTTTATTGTTTTAGCATCCAAAGAATTTTTAATCTTTGTACTCATAAACCTTATTAATAATTCAATAGATGCATTAAAGCGCAGCCTCAACGGACGCATAAGTATTACCATTATTTCTGATACAAATGGTAATCGCATCGAGTTTTTAGATGATGGCGAAGGTATTGAAAGTGATATTCTTCCTCATATTTTTGATCGTTTTTTTACTACAAAACACCGCGGCATAAATTCAGGCGTTGGCTTAGCATTTTGCCGTAACGTTATGGAATCCTTCGGCGGCAGCATTACGTGTCACTCAGAGCGAGGAAAATATACCTTATTTACGCTCACCTTTAAGTCCAATAACAAGTAAACCAAAGTTAGTATATTTAATGAAACTTGGCGACAGGTGGACTTACTGTCGTTTTGGCACTCACTGTATCATCCAAAATAATGGTGCAGTAATAATTTACTTTTCCTTGAATACAACTTGCGGGGTGAATATAGTCCATAGGCCTTACAATACTAGGCTCATAAAATCCATCTGCTGTTTTAAAATAAGGAATGAATTTGTGCGAATTTATGTCGGCATATAATTCACGAGGGGCATGTTCTTCTGATAACACCTGCAGATGTTCTGCTATATCTTCCTCAGTGTAAATCACACATAAATATTTTTTGCCCTCTTGCGTATTTAATGCAAAACGCGAAGGCCCAGATAGAAAATAATACTCTGTGATGCCTAAAGACTCGCAATTGGAGCGAAAATAACGTGCAAGCTGAGGGTCAGCAAAAAATGGCGTGCCGCTATCAATCGCCTCGGCCTTGATGCTGCTTGAAAGCTCATTAAAATATGCTTGCTGTAATTGATGAATAGTTGACTCGAGTTCTTGCAACATATTGTCATCGTTTTTTTTCAAATAATAATGAATGGTATTGTTGTTAAACGCCTTTACCGCATCTGACGATGTGGCATAGCCAGTAAGAAGAATTTTTTTGATCGCAGGATTTTCAACCTTCTCGCAGAATTCAATGCCATTCATGGTAGGCATCGAGTAATCAACCACAATAACAGATACTTCTGTTATTTTTAGGTCATCAAAACGCTTTATATTTTGACGCGTAAGCACTCGTTTTACCCAAACCTCCGACTCTCCTTCTGGCTTCGGTGTTTCATTAGTTGCGCTTAAATGCATATTTTGACGGCGCTCATTAACATACTTCAATGCGGCTTCCGCACTATCAAATAACTTTACATTGAATTGTTTGGCAAATGCCATGGACAATGTTTTCAAAAAATCAGGGTTATCATCCACAAAAATAACTTGTGTTGGATAAAAGCAAAGTGGAATTTTAGATTTCAATCTTACGTCCTATAAAATATAAGGTATTAAAAATTTACTATTGCTAACAACAATATAAAAATAGAATTTTAAGCGACATCATTGTCAACGCTTATCATAAGCTTAAAACACACAAGAAATAAACTGCATTATTTTTAGCGAATTTCTAAGCTTTTTTAGACATGCCAATACTTAAAGATAGCGGCATCGGCGATGCCGCTTAAATCTACAAATACATTAAACACTGAATTTATTCCGCCAAACGATCGTAATCACACTCAAAGGTTCTTATTTTTGCAAGCACTTCATCTGGAAGTTTCGCAATACGCTTATGTTTATTGGCGAAAACAATTTGTTGATACCCAGAAGACGCGAGATCGCCATTAATATAAAACCTGAAGAGTAAGTAAAAGGAGCACTTTTGAATATCAAAAGAATTAAGCTCGCAGTTTACCGTTTGAAATGGAAAAGCCTCTCGAATGAAGTTGTTATGTGCCTGCTTGGTAATAAATACACCCTTATCTTGCAGCATATCATTGGATATACATTCATAGAACCAACGTTCTCTTGCTGCACCCTGCCATTCAAAAAAATTGGAAAAATAAACATTTTGTGTGGCGTTTGAATGTTTAAGCGAAGTTTCAAATTTTTGGTGATAAGTTTTCGGTTGTGCAAAATCAACAGGAAGATGATTAATTTTAGCATTTGAGTTATAAGCAAGTTGGATACGTGACTGTTGCATAAGAGAGACCTCAATAAAGTAGAATGGATTTTTATCAATGCGCAAATTTGCGCCAATCTAGATTATTGAAATACGTTAGAAGTCACCATATTTATATTGAGAATTTATATAAATATGGCAATCAAACTATTAACACACTCAACAACAACACATAAATGTCGATATTATTGAAATGCTTTGAGGAAATTCTATATGAGTAACCAATGTTGCGCGATTGATTGAAAGGATTTTTCTGAAAATTTTTGAAGCGAAAAGCACTGTATTAAAAATGTATGATCACATCTGCGCAATAAACTTAGAAAGCACTTCAAATTTTTCTGCGTCATTATCGACAAAACGAATGACCATTTTTAGGCTCGATGAATCGGGGCGGTTTTCACCGGCGGTGATGCTGTGCACATAGCCGTTAACACGCGCTAACTCACCGCCTTCACCCATTTCAATATCCACCACAGTTTGCTCAAAGAGTGCGGGTAAGTTTTCTGTGCGCTGCAATAGGCAGCTCATTACCTGCAAGGACATTTCACGGATAACGCAGGCAAAAGTGCGGTTGTTAGCAAAACGTAATTGCGCACGCGCTTTGGCGCTTGGTTTGGTGACCACCGCTTGCACAGGCTTGGCGGTTAGGAGCGAACTGCCCGTTAAGAGTGCCGCATTAGAATTTCCCGCGGCTACAGGTTTACTACTGACTGTTTCAGCGCGACCACCGGTGAGTACATCGACAGACGCCGCCGCTATACCTTGGGTCGCTGCGCGCGCTGCACCCACCACAGGCACTTTGCCAATAATTTTGAGTTGCTTGTGTACTTTGCGCAGTAATTCTTCAGCGGAAAACGGCTTGGAAAGATAATCTGAGACACCCGATTGTATGGCTTTTACAATATGATCACGATCACCGCGACTACTTACCATAATAAAGGGCGTTTTGGCTCCATTCTCGGTGGCGCGCACATTACGCAACAATTCTTCGCCAGTCATGAGCGGCATTTCCCAATCGGAAAGCACTAAATCTATGGGGTTTTGTCGGAACAGCGCCAAGGCGCGAGCACCGTCAGCGGCATCCATAATATCAACGCCCGGAAGGTGATCGCGCAGCTGCTTTTTAATCATATCGCGGATGAACGTGGCATCATCCACAACCAAAATCCTTAATGCCATAATCCAAGCCCTGCAGTTTTTATTTCAGCCTAGCCCAGTTTGGCAAATTTGCCTATTTAGCGAATTTTTAGATGGCGTACAGGAATGTCCTTTACGGATTCGTCCTCTTCAAGGGAATAGCTGGTTTGCGCCGCCTCAACTGCGATGCGCATCCAATAATGCAGCTCCTCAGAGTGTTGTAAGACGTCATCAGGCACTTGGAAGAAGTTGGATTCGGAAGACTCTATGGTGGAAGGTAAAAAAGCGTCCATACGTTTTGCAAGGTAGAGCCCGCGCGAATAATCATCGGCACGGAAATAAAGGTGATTGTTAATCATTATGGCGAACTGCACGCCCTGATGATAAATCCCATAGCCATTAAAAATGCGGCGATAGGAGATAGGGGCAACTCGGCTCATACTTTCTATGGCATCTAACAGAAAGTGGTTAGTTACCGTCATAGACTTCCTTCATGATCACGTTAACGAGCGTTATTATCGATGATTGCGGTCACTGAAATTGCACAAACTGTAGGTAGCTTGCAGTCTAAATGCAACCACGTTCTAAGACTGATTTTTTTGATAGTCAAAGCCTAGTTGAGATTTGTGGAATATATAGCTGTACACGACATTTTTAATATAAATTTCATTTATGTCGTACGTTCTGTCCGAGTAAAAACCCACTCACGCTCATCCGACATAGCTGCATTAAAGCAATAACCTGCCATATTAAATTGTTTAAGAGCCTGGGGCTCGAGGATACGGTTTTTAATAATATAAGCGGCCATCATGCCGCGCGCTTTTTTAGCAAAGAAGCTGATGATTTTGTATTGACCGTTTTTCTCATCTTTAAAGACGGGGGTAATAATCTTAGCCTCAAGCAATTTGGGTTTTACCGCACTGAAATACTCCGTGGAGGCAAGATTGATTACGCAGTCAGAGCACAATTCCGCTACCTGTTTGTTAATGGATTTAGTAATGCTATCGCCCCAAAATTCGTAGAGATTCTTGCCTTTGGCATTCGCAAATTGAGTACCCATTTCCAAGCGATACGCCTGAATTAAATCGAGTGGGCGCAACAACCCATAAAGCCCTGACAAGATCCGCAAATGCCGCTGCGCAAAACTAATATCTTCTACCGAAAACAATTCCGCTTGCATACCCGTGTACACGTCACCCCGAAACGCAAACAGCGCCTGCTTAGCATTTTGCGGTTTAAACGGCGTTTTCCACTGCGCAAAGCGCTCGTGATTCAAGGTGCCAAGCTTGTCGCCGATATTCATCAAAGCCGAAATGTCAGCCGCCGACAGCGCGCGCAGCGCGCTAATCAGCTGTTTGGATTGTTTCAGGAAATCGGGCTGTGTGAATTCCGCGATGGGCGCAGGGTTTTCAAAGTCGAGAGTTTTGGCGGGGGAGATTAATAAGAGCATAAAATATTTAATTCAGTTGGCGTAAGTCGGCATCTTTTCCGAGAAGTCAAAACCAGCGCAAGGCTGGTTTTATATTTATTCCGGCTTCAAAATATCCTGCCACCAATTCAACGGTGTCTGGCCGTCGATAGGGTCGTAAACATTGCCATACATCCACGCACTGCGACCATCCTTGCCGATGAATTGATTCAACAAATCTTCGATAACACTGAAACCGCAGCTGACGTGAATGGAATAGACCAGCATG
>Ga0209067_10000209_pt1 | contig 40785 bp, 36 predicted proteins | sample ColStrG_CSR_2013_FD_187199 | JGI IMG/M metagenome (GOLD analysis project Ga0209067, IMG submission 187199) | Freshwater sediment microbial communities in response to fracking from Pennsylvania, USA - Cold Stream Run_MetaG_CSR_2013 (SPAdes)... | ecosystem: Environmental > Aquatic > Freshwater >... | reverse complement strand
GCTGCCGCGGGCTGGTGGAAAAGCTTCTGGTGGCGATCGGCGGTATCACGCTGGAAAACGCTGGCGAAGTCTGGAAGGCAGGGGCCGATTCGGTGGCGGTGATCGGCGGGTTGCTGCCGCCCGCCGTGACCGCGCAATCGCTCAGGGAACGGATGGAGGAATGGGGGCGCGCGTCACGGCGAACCTGAGTTGCCGCCCGATGCGACCTTGCTAGCGCTCCCCCAAGTGCAGCGCCACGATCCCGCCCGTGAACCGCTCAAAGCGTACCTCCCGGAACCCGGCGCGCCGCATGTCTTCCGCCAATTCATCGGCGGAAGGGAACTTGTGAACCGATTCGGGCAGGTAGAGGTAGGCATCGCGCGAACCAGTCAGCAGGCCGCCAATGCGCGGCAGCAGGCGATGCGAATAGAAGTTGTAGAGCGCGGCGAAGGCGGCATTGGGCGGTTGCGAGAATTCCAGGATGGCCGCTGTCCCGCCGGGGCGCAACACCCGGTGCATCTCGCGGAGGCCGGCGTCATAGTTGGCCAGATTGCGGAAGCCGAAAGCGACCGTGAGGAGGTCCAGCGAAGCGGCGCGCAGAGGCAGGCGCAGCGCGTCGGATTCGAAGAGTTCGGCGCGGGCGCGCCGTCGCGCAATCTTCTGGCGCGCCGCGGTCAGCATGGGGTGGCAGAAATCGGAGCCAAGCACGGAACAGGCGCGGCGGCTCCGGCCGCGCTTCTCCAGGGCCAGAACCAGGTCGCCGGTGCCGCAGCAGATATCCAGGACCCGGGCGCCGGGGCGTTCCAGCAGCGGCCGCACGCGATCTACGGTACGGGCGCGCCATAGGCGATCGATGTGGAACGAGAGGAGGTGATTCGCCAGATCGTAGCGCGGCGCGATGCGGCCGAACATGCCGCGAACCCAACTGGCGGCTTCCTGCTCGCCGCGCGCGCCTCGCGGGGTGGCGCCCTTCATGCGAGGGAGGACCGGATGGCTTCGAGCACCACCTTTTCGTCGATTCCCGAGACCACCGTCACTTCACCGATGCGCACCGGCAGCACGAAATGCACCTTACCTTGCACGGTCTTCTTGTCGTGGACCAGGCGCGCGGCAAGGTTCGCGGCGGAGATGCCGTGAAGCGACGGGATGGGGCCGTAGCGCTCGAGGATCTCGAGGATTTCGACGCTGTCCTCGGCGGAAAGATGGCCCGTCAGTTCTCCCAGGTAGACGGCGGCGCGCATACCCCAGGCCACGGCCTCGCCGTGCAGCAGGCGCTGGTATCCGGTTTCGGCTTCCAGCGCGTGGCCGAAGGTGTGGCCGAAATTCAGAATGCGGCGCTGATCGCCTTCCTTTTCATCCGCGGACACCACCTCGGCCTTCATGCGGACGGAATCGGCGATGATGCGGTCCACGGCCTCGGGCTTGCGCGCCAGAACGTCGGCGCTGGAGTCGGCCAGATACCGGAACAGGCCGGCTTCGCGAATGATCCCGGCCTTGACAATCTCCCAAAGCCCGGCGCGGTATTCGCGCTCCGGGAGGGTCGCGAGCACCGCGGGATCGATCAACACCGCCAGCGGCTGGTGAAAGCTGCCGATCAGATTCTTGCCGCTCACCAGGTTCACGCCGGTCTTGCCGCCGATGGCCGCATCGACCTGCGCCAACAGTGTGGTGGGCACTTGCAGCACCGGAATCCCGCGCATGAAGATGGCGGCCAGGAAGCCGGCCATATCGTTGACAATGCCGCCGCCCAAAGCCACCACCATGCTGGAGCGGTCGCCTCCGCGCTGCACCATCTCTTCGGCCAGCGCCTCCACCGGGGCCAGCCGCTTCCGATCCTCACCGCCCGGCAGGTAGAGGACTTCATGAGGGATGCCGGACAGGGCTGCCGACATCGCCGCGCCCAGGTGGCGCCACACGTCTTCTGTCGAGACCACGAAGACCTTGCCCGTCTTTGGCAGAATGAAGTCTGCCGACCGGCCGATGAGGCCGCGCTCCACAATCGCGAAATAGCAGTGCTGCGGCGTGGCGACTCGAAAAGAGGGCATACGCCTTTTGTACCACCCCTGAACACCAGAGCGACGTGACGGGCGGCGTGAACCCAGGCGCAGGAACCGTCCGCGGCGGTAGCGGCGCATTCGTGCCTGGGTGGGGATTGCCGGGGCGACAATTCGCCGCCACCCGGAGCCACCGTCCGACACAGGATCTCCCGGTCAGTTCACCGCATCAACAACATACCCGCTTCTTTACGAATTTGGCGGTAACGGCTCGCGAATTGCACTCGTCGCAAAGACATAGAAATGTTCGCCTCCACGACTGTTCCTTCACTCGACCGCCTGTACGCCGAACACGTCAATCCTCAGTGGGTCGGGCTACTTAACCTGCTGCGGATGAATGAACGCTACGAGCGATGCTCCGGCTGTGAGCTATTCACCTCGAGCGGCCGCCGGATTCTCGATTTCCTTTCCGGCTATTGTGTGTACAACGCCGGCCACAACCATCCAGCGATCGTGACGGCGTTACACGAAGAACTGGACCGCGGCGGCCCAGCCATGCTGCAGAGTCACGTTCCCGAACTGGCCGGCGAATTGGCCCAGCGCCTCGCCGCAACCGCGGGTGGGGGATTGCAGCGAGTGGTCTTCACCAACTCCGGAAGCGAAGGCGTGGAGACCGCCATCAAGTTCTCGCGAGCGCACACGGGCCGCGCCGGTTTGCTGTCCGCCCAAGGCGCGTTCCACGGACTTACCTGCGGCGCTCTCTCCCTAATGAGCGATCCCTTCTGGAGCGATGGTTTCGGCCCCCTGCTGCCGGGCACCGAGTCCGTTCCGTTTGACGACATCACAGCGCTGGAGAAGCAACTCGCCACCAGAAAATTCGCGGCCTTCTTCGTGGAGCCGGTGCAGTCCGAGGGCGGCATCAAAGTTCCCAGCGCAGGCTACCTGCAGGCGGCCCGGGAGTTGTGCCGCCGCTATGGAACCTTGCTGGTATTCGATGAAGTCCAAACCGGCCTCTACCGTACGGGCCCGTTCCTCGCGGCGCACCGCTTTGGAGTGGAGCCGGACCTGGTCATCATCGCCAAGGCGCTCTCCGGAGGCCTGGTTCCTGCCGGCGCCGTGCTGATGACCGAGGCGGTGAACCACTCGGTGTTCAGTTCCCTGAAGCGCGCCATCGTTCACGCCTCCACCTTCGGCGAAAACGCGTTGGCCATGCGCGCGGGCCTGGCGACGCTCGACGTTCTGGAGCACGATTCTCTGGGCGGCCGCGGCGCCGCGCTGGGCGCCGTTCTGCGCCAGCGCCTGGCCGAGGCGCTGGCGGCGTACGAGATGGTGAATGGCGTTCGCGGGGCCGGGATGCTCTCCGGTATCGTATTCACCGCGCCGCGGCAACTGCGCCTGCGCGTGGCCTTCGAGGCCTTCCGGCGGATTCATCCCGCGATGTTCGGGCAGGCTGTGGTGATGCGCATGTTTCGCGACCACGGGATCCTGACACAGATCTGCGGCAACAACTTCCTGGTGCTCAAGGTCGCTCCACCGCTGGTGGTCTCGGAGGCGCAACTGGACGAGTTTGTCGCGGCGATCGTGGAAGTGGTCGACCTCATGCACACCTCGGGCTCGTTCTGGACGGAAGCCCTGAGCCTGGCGGGCCGCGCGGTGAATATCTAACACCATGCTGCCTCCGCGCTCCACCGATGTGTTCGTGATTGGCGGCGGACCGGCCGGACTGGCCGCCGCCATCGCCGCGCGCCGTCGCGGCTTCGACGTGACCGTGGCGGACTGCTCCGTTCCGCCCATCGACAAGGCTTGCGGCGAAGGCATCATGCCCGATGGCGTGGAGGCTGCTCGGTCGCTGGGCCTGCAGTTGGATATGGAAGCGGCGCAGCGCTTCCGCGGCATCCGCTTCTGCGAGGGCGGCGCCAGCGTGCAAGCCGCATTCCCCAAAGGCTTCGGGCTCGGCCTGCGCCGCACCGCGCTCCACCAGTTGATGGTCGATCGCGCCGCCGAAGCCGGGGTCCGTCTGCTCTGGGGCATGCGCATCACGGGCATCGCGCCGGAAGCCGTGCGGGCCGACGACCGGTGGGTTCGCACCCGTTGGATTATCGGCGCGGATGGCGGCCTGTCGCCGGTGCGCCGCTGGGCCGGAATCGATGCCTGCGTTCACGAGAGCCGCCGCTTCGGTTTCCGCCGGCACTTCGCCGTTTCCGGTTGGAGCGATTTCATGGAGGTTCATTGGGGTGAAAACTGCCAGCTCTACATCACGCCCGTGAGTCCGAGCGAAGTCTGCCTGGTGCTGATCGGGCGCAATCCGCGGCTTCGCCTGGATGATGCTCTGCCCCAATTCCCGGATGTGCTTCGCCGGCTCGGCGGGGCAGCCCGCCAACCAGCACTTCCGGAACGGGGTGGCGTTTCTGCTTCCCGCCGGTTGAAGTCGGTCTGGCGCGGCAATGTGACGCTGGTGGGCGATGCCTCGGGTTCGGTGGACGCCATCACCGGCGAAGGACTCTGCCTGCTCTTCCAGCAAGCTGTCGCGCTGGCCGAAGCGCTCGCGGCGGGCGATCTGTCCCTTTACCAGGCCGAACACCGGCGCATCGGCCGGCGCCCCGAGTTCATGGCCGATCTCATGCTCCTGCTCGACGGCCGCAACCGCCTTCGGAGGCGCGTCATGCGCGCGCTGGCCAGCCACCCGGCGCTGTTCGCCCGGATGCTCGCCATGCACATCGGAGAAATCTCTCTCAAGGACTTTTTAACAAATGGTCTGGCCCTCGGCTGGCACATGCTGACGATATGATGAAAATATTGCGTTTCTTGACGATCACCCAGTTTGCGTGCGCGGCGATATTGGCGGCCGGCACCATTCCGGGCCAGGATACGGCGCTGCGTGTGGACGCCGCGCAAACCAGGGTGGAGTTTACCCTGCCGGACCTGCTGCATACCGTCCACGGTACCTTCCAACTCAAGCGCGGCGACCTGCGCTTCGATCCCGCCAGCGGCAAGGCATCGGGTGAATTGGTGGTGGATGCCGCGTCGGGCGATAGCGGCAGCGCCGGGCGCGATCGCCGCATGCACGCCAACATCCTGCAAAGCGACCGGTATCCGGAAATCACGTTCCGCCCCGACCGCGTGATCGGGAAGGTTGTGCCTGACGGCAAGTTCGCGGTGGAACTCCACGGCATGTTCGGCATCCACGGCACGGAGCACGAAATCACCCTGCCCATGGAGGTGGAAGCCGCGGGTGGCCAATACACCGCGACGGGGACATTCAAGGTGCCCTATGTGAAATGGGGGATGAAGAACCCCAGCACATTGTTTCTGCGGGTGAGCGACACTGTCGAGATCACTATCCACACGGTAGCCCGGTAGGGCGGGGAACGCGGAGCGTCATGGACTCCACCGATCCAAGTGCTACCGTTGGGACATTGCCATCGCCGGGCTTTCGCCCGGAATCGAAGAGCTTATTACAACATCGAGGTCGTCCACCGCGTACTCCTCCGCCTGGGTCCGCCGGGCAATCTCGCTGCGGAGCCAGAGGTGAATGTTGACGGTTGCGTCGTGAATGCCTTCGTCGTGCAGTCCGAGGCAGACCCGGCATTCGGACCGTGAGTCGATCTCTTCCCAATTGCCGTATTGCATCGATTCCCCCAAGACAATCCATCATGACGGTTCTTGCGGAACACGTAAAGGCCCAGGCTGATACCACTAGGTATAGAACCGGCATCCGAGATTCGCCCCGTGACGTGCCAGATTCCGCAGGCGGGGTACTAGGCCGGTGCCGAGCAGGCCCGGACGTCGAGAATCACCGATGTGCGGATCGGCTGGTAGGTGGGTTGGCCGAATTCCAATCGCATGCCGCGCCCGATGTACCGCGTCTTAATCATCGAACCGCCCCACGTGGAACCGTGGATGGTCACCGGAACCGGCTCCGGACAGAACACCGGGTGGCCTGAGATCAACGCCTGGTCCCAACCCTGGTAGAGGATCTTGTAGGCGCGGTTCTGGGTGGTGACCTCGAGGATCGTGCCGGGCGGCACGTCGCGGAGATGGACGCCCCCTTCGATCTCGGATTGCACGATATGCGAGTTGATGGCTTCGTCGAGGTTGGCGTGCGGTTGAAACAGATGCGGGTTGTGGACCGCCGTATTCATATTGCGACCGGTACCGGCGAGGCGGGGCGCTCGCCCCACCCTAACAGTTAGCTTACTACCGTTCGGCCTGGAAAGTGCAAGGCTAACCAAGGCTATCAGACCGGCGTACGCAAACGTTCACCAAGATCGTACTATACAAAACCACCCGGAAGGCCGATATCTGATGTGACCGTGATGATCGGCACTGCGTGGTATTCGAAATGGCGCCTGCCCCTGGTGCTTCTCGCCGCGATTCTGGCAGCGGGGATATCTACTCTTTGCTTGCCGGGCGCCGCGCACCGCCTGCTGCCGATCACGCTCGGCTTACTGGCGCCTCTGGTAGGGGCGATTTGGCTTTCGCTCTGTCTGGGCGCGGCTTCGGGCAACCCTACCGCACAGCCGAACCTGGCTGGATTGCGCGTGCTGGTTGTGGACGACAACGAGGTGAGCCGGCGGGTGCTTCACGAACAAATCGCCTCCCGCGGTTTGCGAAGCGGCAGTTGCGCCACAGGTGCTGATGCTCTGGCAGCGATTCGAGCCGCCTGGCGGGAAGGCGACCCCTATCCGGTGGTGATCGCGGATTGTGAGATGCCCGGAATGGATGGCGCGCAACTCGCCGCGGCCATCCGGTCGGACCCGGAAATCTCCGACACCCGGGTGATCCTGCTGAGCTCGCGAGGGAGTTGGAGCGAGGTTCGGCGGAGGGAGGGCGATCGGGTCCACGCCTGTCTGTTGAAGCCGGTTCGGGAGGCGGAGCTATGCCAGATGCTGAGCGGCGTTCTCGCCAAGCCGTCTGTCCAGCCCATTCGCCCGTATTCGCGGCCTCCCGCAGGCCGGGAAAGTAATTCTTTGCGGGTGCTGGTTGCGGACGACAACCTGGTCAACCGGAAGGTGGCCGTGCGGATGCTCGATACCATGGGGATTCGGGCGGATGTGGCGGCCAACGGGCCGGAAGCCGTATCACTGCGACGCATGCTGCCATATGACGTAATCCTCATGGACTGCCAGATGCCCGAAATGAGCGGTTGCCAGGCGACCATGGAAATTCGCAGTCTGGAGGACAACGGCCAACGGAGCCTGATTATCGCCATGGATGCGGAAACTGCCAATGGCTGCCGCGAGGGGTGCATGGCCTGCGGCATCGACGACTATCTTGCCAAACCCATTAAACGGGCGGATCTCGTGGGCACTTTACGAGGATGGGCACCGTCAAGGAAAACGTTGCCCGCTTAAACGGACCCCCAGGCAGTCCCGGCGCCGGGAGGCTATTTCGCCGTCCGCACCAGGCGAAAGCCGACATAGTCGAACCGGCTGACCGGAAAATCGAAACTGCGGATCGCCGCCCGGCAGTCCTCGGAGGTGTTGTGCCAGCAACTACCCCGAATGACGCGGTATGAGCCAGTCTCCGGTCCCTCCGGTCCCTTCGGATCGGCTACCGGACTGTCTTCGTAGTAGTCGGGGCTGTACCAATCCTGCACCCACTCCGCTACGTTGCCTTGCATATCGTGCAGGCCCCAGGCATTCGGCTCCTTGGTCGCCACCGACTGAGTCCGATCGCCGGAGTTGGCCTTGTACCATGCGATCGCTCCCAGCCCAGGCTCCCCCTCGCCTCCCGCTCTGCAGGCGTACTCCCACTCGGCCTCGGTCGGCAACCGCCAGGCGTGCCTGGTATCGCGCGCGTTCAGCCGCTTGAGAAACAGCCCAACATCCTCCCAGGAAACGCTCTCCACAGGCAGCGATGCGCCTTGGAAGCGACTGGGCTTACTGCTCACCGCCGCTCCGTCCACGTTGACGACCCGGACGCCCGGTCCGGAGTGAGCATCGCTCATGACCGCCTCCCATTGCGCCTGAGTGACTTCACATTTGCTCATTTCAAACCCTTTGGTGATGCTCACCCGATGGACCGGGCGCTCATCGGCGTTGCCATTTGGCGATCCCATGAGAAACTCGCCAGGAGGAATCCTCACCATTCCGGTCCCCTCCAGTAACGTGCTCACACCGTACTCCGAAACACTTTGCATGGCGTCGAGCCGAGACAGTGCGATCACTCCCGCCCCACGCAGCAGGGCGCGCCGTGAAAGAAGTTGCCCTTTGAACATTCCGACCCTCCCGAGCCGCCGAGCAATACGATACCGCCGGCGCTGCAGCACTGCAATGGCCGGCGTGTAAACATAAAAGGGGCCGATTCTAATGCGCCCTACGGGCTGGTTCCCCTGTGGTATTCTATAAAAGTACGAAAACGAGATAAAGAGAAGACAAGGAGCATTACCTCTAGAATGGCACTGGCGATTGAAGCAAAGCGGCAGATTTTCAACACAAATCAGCGCCACAAATCCGATACCGGGTCGCCAGAAGTACAGATTGCCCTGCTCAGCGCTCGCTTGAGCTACCTGCAGGAGCACTTCCAGACGCACAAGGGAGATCATGGTTCCCGCAAGGGACTGCTGACCCTGGTCGCCAAGCGTCGCCGGCTTCTGACTTACCTGCGCGATACGGACCCGGAGCGCTACAAAGCGGTTCTGCAACGGCTGGGCATCCGCCGCTAGACCATTCTTCGGAACTGACCTGATCCATCCGTATGGCAGGTGCTGCCGAACCCAAACCCATCGAGCCCGGACGGGGCTGAGGCGCGTTGCTTCGGACCTGGAAGGGTCAATTTTCCTGTCAACTCCACTCTCAAAACGGCCCCCGTCATCGGGGCGCTGAATCGTTTCATTGGCCGAAACTGGTTTTCGGCCGAGGTTGGAGGTTTAAAAAGAATGCAGCAAACCGTTGAAATAGACCTGGGCGGCCGTAAAATCACCTTGGAAACGGGCAAGATGGCCAAACAGGCGAACGGCGCCGTGGTCGTTCGGTCCGGCGACTCGGTGGTCCTGGTCTCCGCTTGTATGGCCGATCAGCCCAAACCGGGAGCCGGCTTTTTCCCGCTCACCGTGGACTACCGCGAATACACTTACGCCGCCGGGAAGATACCGGGCGGCTTTATCAAACGGGAGGGCCGTCCCTCCGAAAAAGAAGTTCTCACCAGCCGTCTGATCGATCGCCCGATCCGCCCGCTATTCCCCGAGGGTTTCATGCACGAGACCCAGGTCATTGCCATGGTGCTCTCGGCCGATCCCGAACAGGATCCGAACTCGCTGGCCATCTGCGGCGCGGCCGCCGCGCTGGCGATTTCCGATATTCCGTTCCAATACGTGCTGGCCGGCGTGCGCGTCAGCCTGAAGGATGGGGCGTACATTGCCAACCCTACTTATACCGAAGGCCGCGAATCGAAGTTGAACATCGTGGTGGCCGGCACCGAAGACGGCATCGTCATGGTGGAGGCGGGAGCGCAGCAGGTTTCCGAAGCCGACGTCCTGGGCGCCATCGAATTCGGACACCAGTGCTGCAAGAAGATCGCAGCCGGCATCCGCGAGCTCATGAAGCTCGCCGGCAAGCCCAAGCGCGAGTTCACTTCCCCGGTTCTGGACGCCGCACTCTACGCACAGGTCGAAAAGGAAGCCCGTGTCGATTTGACCGACGCCCTGAACACCGAAAAGCATCCCAAACTAGAGAGCTACGCCTTGGTCGCCGCCGTCAAGGATCGCGTGGTTAAGGCCTTGCCCGAAGACCGGCAATTGGAAGGTTCCAAGTGCTACGACGCTCTCAAGGAGCGCATTTTCCGCGACGAGATGCTGAAGAACCACCGCCGCCCCGATGGACGCGCCTTCGACGAGGTCCGCACCATCACCATCGAAACCAGCGTGCTGCCGCGCACCCACGGGTCCGCTCTGTTCACGCGCGGCGAAACCCAGTCGCTGGTCACGGTCACGCTGGGCACCAAGGACGATGAGCAGCGCATCGAGCTCCTCGAGCCGGGTGAAGCCTCCAAGCGCTTCATGCTGCACTACAACTTCCCGCCATTCAGCGTTGGCGAGGTCGGCTTCATGCGCGGTCCGGGCCGCCGCGAAATCGGCCACGGCGCGCTGGCCGAGCGCGCCCTCACCGCGCTCATCCCGGGCGAAGAGGGTTTCCCCTACACCATGCGCGTGGTCAGCGACACCCTGGAGTCCAACGGCTCCAGCTCGATGGCCACGATCTGTGGCGCTTCGCTGGCATTGCACGATGCCGGCGCTCCCATGAAGGCGCACGTAGGCGGCGTGGCGATGGGCCTGGTCCTGGAAGGCAAGGACTATGCCGTCCTCACTGACATCGCCGGCGCCGAGGATCATTACGGCGACATGGACTTCAAAGTGGCCGGCACGCGCGCGGGCATCACCGGGTTGCAGATGGACATCAAGGTCCCCAACGTGACCACCGCCGTCATGAAGGAAGCCTTGGAGCAGGCGCGCCGCGGACGCCTCTTCATCCTCGACAAAATGTACGAGGCGCTCCCCGCGCCGCGCTCCGCCATGTCGCAATATGCGCCGCGGATTTACACCCTGCATATTCCGACCGATAAGATCCGCGACGTCATCGGACCAGGAGGCAAGGTGATCCGCGGGATCATCGAGCAGACCGGCGTCAAGATCGATGTCGAAGACGATGGCACGGTGCACGTCGCCTCGGCCGACGAAGCCTCGGCGAACAAGGCCATCCAGATCATTTCCGATATCACCGCCACCGCCGAGATCGGGAAGACCTATCTGGGCAAGGTGGTCCGTCTGGTGGACTTCGGAGCTTTCGTGGAGATCTTTCCGGGCACCGACGGTCTCCTGCACATCAGCGAGATTGCCGAGAACCGAATTAAGGACGTGCGGGACGAACTCAAGGAAGGCGACCAGATCCTGGTCAAGGTCCTGGCTCTCGAAGGCAACAAGATCAAACTCAGCCGCAGAGCGGTGCTCAAAGAGCAGCGTGAGAAGCTGAAGACCAAGTAACACGGCATCCTTGCCGGTGTTCCGCCGCGTTAGCATAAACGCTTGGTCTCCGTCGTAGTCGTCAACTGGAATCGCAAGGAGCTTCTGCGCGCCTGCCTGGCCTCGCTGGCCCGGCAGACGGGCGTGGAGTGCGAAACCATCGTGGTGGATAACGGGTCGACCGATGGCTCGGCCGAACTGGCCGGCGGCGAATTCGGCGCGCGTGTCATCCGCAACGCGGAGAATCGCGGCTTCTGCGCGGCCAACAATCAGGGCATCGCCGTGGCCCGCGGAGAATTTGTCGCGCTGCTCAATAACGATGCCGAAGCCGAACCGGGCTGGCTGGCGGCGCTCGGCCGCGCCTGCGCTTCGCGGCCCGACGTGGGCATGGCCGCCAGCAAGGTCCTCGTCTGGGAGGATCCCCATCGCATCGACAAGGCCGGCCACCTGATCTTCCCCGACGGCCAGAACCGCGGCCGCGGCGCCGGGGCCTTGGACCGGGGCCAGTACGACCGCGAAGAGGAAGTGCTCTGGCCCGACGGCTGTGCCGCTATGTACCGCAAGAGTATGCTCGACCAGATCGGCGGTTTCGACGAGGATTTCTTCGCCTATGGCGACGATGCCGAACTCGGGTTGCGCGCGCGTATCGCCGGGTGGCGTTGCATCTACACCCCGGAAGCCGTGGTGCGTCATCATCGCGGCGCCACCATGGGAAAGGGCTCCGGCCGCCGGTTGGAGCTGATCGAACGCAATCGGGTCTTGCTGGCCGTGAAGCTGTTTCCGTGGAGCCTGCTGGTGCTGAATCCCGTGTTCTTCGCGGTGCGCCTCGGCGCCGGGTTCGCGGCGGCGCGGAGAGGAAGCGGTGACACCAGCCATTTCCCCGGTTTTGCAGGCAAATGGACGATGGCGCGCGCCCTGGTTCGCGGCGATTTGCAGGCCCTCCGGTTAACTCCGCGCATGTTGCGCAAGCGCGCGGAGATCGCCCGCATCCGCCGGCTTTCGCCGCCCGATGTGCGCCGCCTGCTCCTGGCCAACCGCCTGAGTCTGAGAGACGTCGTATGAGCACCTGCCTGATTTGCGGCAGTCCGCGTTGCGCCGCCCTTTTCCAGGCCTCGGACCGGCTGTACCACACTACCCGCAAGGAGTTTGCGGTGGTGCGCTGCGGGGAATGCGGCCTGGTGCGGCTGGACCCGCATCCCGCGCCGGAGGAACTGCGCGATTACTATCCCGATCGGTACTGGTTCTCGCCAGACGAAACCACGGCCAGCCGGATGGAGGAAGCCTACCGGCGTCTGGTGCTCCGCGACCATGTGCAGTTTGTGGCGCGCGCGCTCGCGAGTTCACGGGCGCGGGGTCCGCTGCTCGACGTGGGCTGCGGCGGCGGTCTGTTTCTGGGGATGATGCGGCAGCGCGGATTCCGCGTCGCCGGCCTCGACTTTTCGCGTGAAGCGGCCGCCATCGCCTGGCGGCGGCAATTGGCGCCGGCGGTCTGCGCCGACTTGGAAAAGGCGCCGCTGCGCGCCGGCAGCTTCGCCGGCATCACCATGTTCCACGTGATGGAGCACCTCTACGATCCGCGCGCCTACCTGACGATTGCGCATGGCCTGCTGGCCGAGGATGGCAGACTGGTGGTGCAGGTACCCAACGCCGCCTCGTGGCAGTTCCGGCTGCTGGGACGCGCCTGGAACGGCGTGGACGTGCCGCGCCACCTGTTCGATTTTCGCGCTCGCGACGTGGAAGAGTTGCTGGGGCGGTGCGGCTTCGAAGTAGTGCGGCGCAAGTATTTCTCGCTGCGCGACAACCCAGCCGGGCTGGCGAGCAGCCTGGCGCCTGGGCTCGATCCGATGGCGCGGCGTGTGCGCCGCATCCCGGAAAGCGGCGGTGTTCGCCTGGCCAAAGACCTGGTCTACCTGGCGATGGTCGTGGCCGCCTTGCCTTTCACGCTGGTCGAAGCGGCTTTCCGCGCGGGCTCGACCGTGATGATCGAGGCGCGCCGCCGATGAAGTATACCGGCCTGGCCTACCGGCTCCCGCGGCCGTTGCGGCGGCACATCCTGCGCTTTGAAACCGAAATCGAAGAAGCCGTGGAAGCCTTTGCGCGCGCCCTTCCGGCCGGAGCCCGCGTTCTGGACGCAGGCGCCGGCGAGGGCCGATACGCGCACCGTTTCGCGTCGCAACGCTACTGCGGCGTGGACCTGGCGGTGGGTGATGCTGCCTGGAACTACAGCCGCCTGGATGTCGTGGCCGACCTGACCGCGCTGCCGTTCCGCGCCGGCGCTTTCGCCGCGGCCTTGCACATCGTCACCATCGAGCACTTGCGCGAACCCGGCGTTGCCCTGGCGGAGATGGCGCGCTCGCTTGAGGCCGGCGGCCTGCTGCTGGTGGCGGCGCCGCACGAATGGGAGATACACCAGGCGCCGCACGATTATTTCCGCTACACGAGGTATGGCCTGCAATACCTGTTGGAGAAGGCCGGATTCGAGATACTGGAGATTCAGCCGTCGGGCGGTTATTTCCGGTTGTTGGCCCGCCGCCTGCTAAACGGCCTGCAGTTCTTCACGGGAGGACTCCGCTGGCTTCTATTCATCCCCGCGGCGATCCTGCTGGCGCCGCCCGCATTGATTCTGCCGTTGCTGGATGGAATAGATCGGGAGAAGAACTTTACGTTAGGGTACATTTGCAGGGCGAGGAAGAAGATTTGGACGGAGTGATCGTAGTAGACAAGCCCGAGGGCTGGACCTCGCATGACGTGGTCGGCAAAATGCGGCGCATCGTCAAGACCAAGAGAATCGGCCACCTCGGCACTCTCGACCCGATTGCCACCGGCGTGCTTCCCCTGGTCGTCGAGCGGGCCACGCGCCTGGCGCAGTTTTACACTCGCAGCGACAAGGTATACGAGGGGGTCGTGCGCTTCGGATGGTCCACCAGCTCGTACGACCGCGCCGGCGAACCCACCAGCACGCCGTCCCCGGTGCGCTTTGGAGTCGAAGAACTGGAGCGCCATCTGGAGAAGTTCCGCGGAGCATTTCTGCAAACGCCGCCCGCCGTGTCAGCCAAGAAGGTCGATGGCCGGCGCGCTTACGAACTGGCCCGCCAGTCGGTCGCGGTGGAACTGGAACCGGTCCAGGTTCACGTCTACGAATTGGCGCTCCTGGATTGGAACGGAACGGACGCGCGGCTGCGAGCCCACTGTTCGGGCGGGACCTACCTACGTTCCATCGCGCACGATTTGGGCCAGTCGTTGGGCTGCGGCGCTTACCTGCTGGAACTGCGAAGGACCAGCAGCGGCGAGTTTGGCGTGGCACAGTCCCGGACGATCGAGCAGTTCGAAGCGCTGGCAGCCGAGGATCGACTGGTGGACGCCATCGTGCCCATGAGTATGCTTCTGCCGGCGATTCCCAACGTGCTCGTCGACGATCTGACCGTCACCCAGATACGGCATGGGCGAGATTTTCAGGCATCGCCGTTTCGCAGCCAGCCCGGATCGCGCTATGTAAAGGCGGTGACCCGATCCGGCGACCTGGTTGCGATCGGTGAGGCCGTGCTGCCGAACCTGTATCATCCGGTGGTGGTGCTGTGAACCACACAACACCGGCCACCGGGCCACCGACCACCAGCCGCCGGTGCCGCCGCCGCCGGAGGCAGAGCTGACTCCTGATAAGATAAGAACAGCCGATGTTGAAACGCTTTATTCTGTGGGACTACCAGCGCGGGAGCTGGCAATACGACGTGATGGTTGGCATCATCCTCGCGTTCATCTTCCTCACGCCCCGGGGCTGGTTCCTCGATCAGCCAAAACTCCCTAACGCCAGCAGCATCGCCATGTTGCCTTCGGAAAACGGCAGCTCCGTCTTTTTCGTGGACTCCCAGTTCCTGGCTGGCATAGCTGAAAACCAACGGGTGGCCAGGCTCACGCAGGTGCTGCAAATCCGCATGAGCAATCGCCGCCTGAAGGTGATTCGCGTGGAGCCGATTCTCGATTCGGAAGGTGAGTTGCAGGGTTACATGGCGTTCGCCCGCCCGTGAGCTTCGTACCTGCCGGCCGGATGGTTTGCGTACTTAATTATGGAGCCACTGTGATGCGCCCACCGCATGCTGTCCTCGGGCCGATCTGTGCCGCGCTCCTTGCGGCGGTCTCCGGGTTTGGCGCACCGCCTGCAGACGATCCATTGAACGCGGCTCTGGCACGCATGGATGCGACCTCGGCGACATTCAGGGGCTTGACAGCGGATATCAAGAAAGTAGCGCACTTGGATGCCATCAACGTCGACACAACGGATTTGGGAACCATCACCGTGAAGCGCGGCGCCCGCTCGAGGGATCTTCAGATGTTGATCGATTTCAAGGAGCCCGACGCCAAGCAGGTTCTTTTCGCGGGGTCCAAGGCGCAAATGTACATCCTGAAGAACCCCGGTGAAGTTCAGGAGTACGATTTGAGCCGGAAATTCCGCGGCATGTTGGATCAATACCTGCTCCTCGGTTTTGGCAGTAACTCCCGGGACCTGCGCAACGCCTACACGGTAAAGGTGGGACAACCCGCCTCGGAACCGATGGCTGGAGACAAAACGACGAAGATCGAGCTGGTTCCGAAATCCCAAGAAATGCTGCAGCAGGTCAAGAAGTGTGAGCTGTGGATTTCGGACTCCAGCGGCATCACGGTGCAGCAGAAGCTGTACACCGGTGGCGGCGACTATAATCTGGCCACGTATACCAGGATCGTGATCAACCCGAAACTACCGGAGCTCAAGCTGGATCTTCCGCGCGGCGTGAAGATCACCAAACCCTTAAAGGATTGAATTTTTCGTTTGATGAAGACCAAGTCGAGTTCGTACCGTTTGGAGTATCTGGATTGGGTTCGGGGCTTCGGCGCCCTGATCATGCTCCAGGGCCATGTTTTTCACTCGTATCTGAGGCCCGAATTGAAGGAAAGCGGCCCGTACCTGCTTTCGCAGTTCGTGGGCGGCATGCCCCCGGCCCTTTTTCTCTTTCTCACGGGCGTCACGCTGGCCTTCCTGATGGACAGCACGGAGCGCAAGGGCACGGCCCCGCTCCAGCGCGTCACCACCTCGCTCCGCCGCGCCGGCTACCTGTTTGGGCTGGCGTTCGCCTTCCGCCTGCAGCTCTGGATCTTCGGCCTGCCCGCGGCGTGGCAGGACCTCTTCCGCGTGGACGTGCTCAACTGCATGGGCTTTTCGATCGCGGTGTTGTCCGTGATGGCGCTTTTCCGGACCGCCGAGCGCATCCGTTTGTGCGCCGTGCTGGGCATGGCTATCGCCTTCGCCTCGCCGCTGATTTCGAGCCTGGACTGGTCCGGCGTGCCCGGGCTCATCCGCGCTTACGTCATCCCCGACTACAACGCGTTCGGGATTTTCCCCTGGGGGGCCTACCTGGCCTTCGGTGTGAGCGCCGGCAGCATCCTGCGTTCGGTTCCGCCGGACGCCACCGAGCGAGTCATGCAGTGGGCGGCGGTGCTGGGCGGCGCGCTGATCCTGACCTGCCAGTATTTCGCCAACAGCTCATTACAGATCTATGCCAAGTCCGAGTTCTGGCTGAACAGCCCGGCGCAGGTGCTGACCAAGCTGGGCGTGCTGCTGGTCCTGGTCGCCTTTGCGTTCCTCTGGACGCGCTACGGCGCCAAGCCGGGCTGGAGCTGGGTGCGGCAATTTGGCACCACCTCGCTCCTGGTCTACTGGGTCCACATTGAGCTGGTCTACGGGAAGGCATCGTGGTTCTTGAAGGGCAATTTGAACGTCGCTCAGACCGCGGTCGCGGCCGTTGTGATAATTCTGCTGATGCTGACGATTGCGGTGGTCAAGACCTATCGCGCCGAAGTGAAAGCGATGCTGGCGGATTGGGGCTGGGTAGGGCTGGCGGCGGAGGGCAGCGAGCCGCCGGTTTCCTGACTCGTTCTCCAGGGAACCGCTATCCTGGAGCTTCCATGCCCGAAGGCTCTTACCTGTACTGCGACGTCAGCCTGCCGCTGCCCCTGGATCAGCCGTTTACGTACTCGTTGCCCGAAACGTTGCGCCACCGCGTGCGCGTGGGCTGCCGCCTGGTGGTGCCATTCGGTTCGCGGAAGCTGACTGGGGTCATCCTGCGCTGCCACGACGAGCGGCCCAACCTGGCCACGCGCGATGGCCTGCGGCTGATCGATGCCGAACCCGTGCTCAGCGCCGAACTGCTGGCGTTGGGAAAGTGGATCGCCGGCTACTACTGCGCTCCGCTGGGTGAGGTGTTGCGCGGCATGCTGCCCCTGGCATCGGAGATCCGGCGGGGCAAGGTCTGGTCGCTGACCGACGCTGGCCGCGATGCCGCGCGGCAACTGCTGCTCGATTCGGCGCCGGACGACCCGGTGGCCCGGGTGCTCGGCATGCTCGAAAAACGCCCGCTGTCGGCCGCCTACCTGGCGAAGGCCCTGCCGCTCGCCGACAAAGCCGTGCGCTCGCTGGAGCGCAAGGGCTTCATCGTGTCCGAACAGGTGCAGACGGAACGCGACCCGCTGCGGGCGCCCTCGGAGCGCCTGCGCGTCGAACTAGCCACCGGCAGGAGCGACGCCAAATTGAACAAGCCCGAAAGGGAGCTGCGGGCTTTCCTGGAATTGCACCCGGGCTCCCACAACCTGAAGGATCTCGAAGCCGCCATCAAGAACGTCAGTTCCGCGGCGCGTGCGCTGGCCCGCAAGGGACTGGTCACGCTAAAACCGGAAAACGTGGCGATGACGGCCGGAGCCGTGCGGACTCGCCACACCCTGAACCCCGCCCAGCAGGCGGCCTTCGAGCCGATTCGCGACGCCATTCAGGCCCGGCGCTTCCAGACGTTCCTGCTCCACGGCGTCACCGGATCCGGCAAGACCGAGGTGTACCTCAGCGCCATCGAAGCGGTGCTGGCGGAGGGCCGCAGCGCCCTTCTGCTGGTTCCCGAAATCGCTCTCACCCCGGCGATGGCCGGACAGTTCTTTTCCCGCTTCGGGGACCGGGTCGCCATCCTGCACTCGGCCTTTACCGACGTCGAACGCACCGACCAATGGCGGCGCATCCGCTCCGGAGCGGCCTCGGTAGTGGTTGGGACCCGGTCCGGAGTCTTCGCGCCCATGCGCAGCCTCGGCCTGATCATCGTCGATGAAGAGCACGATGGCAGTTACAAACAGGAGGAGACGCCGCGCTACCACGGGCGGGATGTAGCCATTGTGCGCGCGCAGGGCGCCGGGGCGTGCGTGGTGCTCGGGTCTGCCACGCCCAGCCTGGAAAGCCGGTACAACGCCGCGCGCGGAAAGTACAGCCTGCTGGAACTGCCGGGGCGCGTCGAAGAACGACCCATGCCCTCGGTGGAACTGATCGACATGCGCCAGGAATTTCTGGAGACCCGCAAGCAGGATACGTTTTCCCGGAAGCTCATGGAGGGCCTGGGGGCGCGGCTTGAGAATGGCGAACAGACCATCGTGCTGCTGAACCGCCGCGGATTTTCGGCCTTCGTGGCCTGCCGCGCCTGCGGCGAGCGGGTCCAGTGCATGAACTGCTCCCTCACGCTGACTTTTCACAAGCGCGACCGCCGGCTTCTCTGCCATTACTGCGGCTACGCACAGAAGGTGCCCAGCGTCTGTCCCCAATGCGCCAGCGAGCATATCTACTTTCTGGGGATTGGGTCCGAGCGCGTGGAGGAGGAACTGCATCGCGCCTTTCCGGTGGCCCGCATCGCCCGGCTGGACCGCGACACCGTGACCGGCAAGCGCCAGTACGAGACCATTCTCAACGACTTTCGCGAGGGCAATTACGACATTCTGGTGGGCACCCAGATGATCGCCAAAGGGCACGACATTCCCAACGTGACGCTGGTGGGTGTGGTGTCGGCTGATGTAGGGCTTGGCATGCCGGATTTCCGCGCGGCCGAGCGCACCTTTCAACTGCTCACTCAGGTGGCCGGCCGCGCCGGACGCGGCAGCGTACCCGGAATCGTGCTGGTGCAGACAATCAATCCGGACCACTACGCGGTTCGGTTGGCGGCAGCGCAGGATTACCAGGCCTTTTACGAGAAGGAACTGAACTTCCGCCGCATGATGCACTACCCGCCCTTTACCGCCATGGCCAACATCCTGGTGCGCAGCGAGAAGCAGGAAATGGCCATGCGCATGAGCTCGGAGCTGGGGGTGATGCTGACGCCTCCACCCGAGAAGCTGCGCGTGATGGGCCCGGCCGAGGCACCGGTTCCCCGTCTTAAAAACGAATACCGCTACCAGTTTCTGATCAAAGCGACCAGCCGCAAAGTGCTGAACGAGTTGCTGCAAGGGGCCCGCAACTTCGCGATCGAACACAAGTGGGGTGCCACGGCCCTGGTCATCGACGTCGACCCCCTCACTCTGATGTGAAAGAGACGGGTTTCCTACACCGCGCCGGTCAGAAACATCTTGACCCGGTCCAAGGTCCGTTCCGCACCTTCCCGCGAGACGCTGTCTACAACCCCAAAACTGACCTGCAAGGACGGCCGCACGGTCTTGCCGTCTAGCAGGCAAGCGTAAGCGCCGGAGAGCTGATCGGCAGCCGCTCTGCCAGCCGAAGATTTCGGGTCTCTGGGCTGGGCGACCATGGCGATGAACTCCTCAGAGCTCCATCTGCCCAGGACGGCCTTATCCGGGAGATAGTTCTTCAGGCGCTTGGTGAACGCCCCCGCCAACTCATAAGCGACCTGAGACCCATACTGCGCTTCGGCGCGCCGCAGCCCGCGAATCTGAAAGAGCAGCAGGTGGAAGCTGCCCGCCCGCGCCGAGCGGATGCGCTCCTCCATCTCAGACCGGTCGAACAGGCCGGTTACCGAATCGATGGACGCGGCGGCTTCCAGCGCGTCGATGCGCTGGTGCAGCACGCGAATCTCGGTCAGGAACTGGGACACCGTCAATTGGTGTTCCTTGCGGACCTGCTCCAGGCCGACCTCGATGGAATCGGCGGTGCTGCGAACCCTGGTGCGCAAAGCGCCAATATCCCTCTCTTGCGAGGCCTCGCGCAGGACCGAGACGGACCGCCGGAGCTGGCTCTCGTGATCGCCGGCCGATTGAGCCATCGCGTCCAGGGTTTCCTGAAGGGCTCGGGCCGTGCCGGCCAGCTCGTCACGGAGTTGCTCCACATACCGGGCGGCCTTGTCGCGATAATCGCGCAGCAGGCCGCGAAACGTGGCCCGGCTCCCAACCAGGACGTCGGTTTCGCCGGAAGTCACCTCGTCCGCCAGTTCCGCCAGATGCTGGCGGTGTGGCTTCGTGATCGCGTCATCCAGCTCGACGGCGTATTGTGCGGTGCTTCTAATTGCCTGGAGATAAGAGTCCAGGAGGGCAGCCCGCTGAACGTGCGACCTTTCCAGTTCCGAGAGTGAGCTCTGAATCGAAATCATTTACCACATCCAATCTTCCTGATCGGCAGAAAAGGGAAATAACTTTAATGGGTGAGCGCTCTCACTCGCAACCGGCGCTTTGGCCGCCGTGCTGACGGGTTCCGAACACAGCCGGGTGGGTAGCACCAGGGCAAACCATCATTGCGGGAACTACTCCGAGGCGTGCTGCGTAGGACCTGTTTAGACCGAATCCAGCGGAGGACATTTCTAATGGACTTGAACAGATCGCTTTACCCGCTTGCCCCGGTCCTGTTGGCTCTGGTTAGCTGGCCGCTCCCCGCACAATCGAACGGAAGTCTATTCAAGACGATCGAGTCCATGGATTCGCAGCTTTTTGAGGCCTATAACCGCTGCGATCTGAAGACGCTGGCTGCGATGGTTTCAGATGACCTGGAGTTCTATCATGACCAAACCGGGTTGTCGGTTGGTAAAGATCCATTCCTGGCGGCGATCCAGCAGAACATCTGCGGCAAGGTCGAACGAAAACTTGTGCCGGGCTCCATGGAAGTGTACCCACTGAAGGGATACGGGGCGGTGCAGATGGGCGTGCATCGCTTTCACCATCCCAAGACTCCAGGGGACAGCGTGGGCGAGGCCAAGTTCGTGATGCTGTGGCGTAACGAAAATGGGGCATGGAAAGTGACACGCGTGATCAGCTACAACCACGAATCGGCAGCGAAGTAGGTTCCTGATCGTCCGCTCTACCGCCGAATTTACGTTACCCTGAACCCCATGACCGATTCCTTCAACGCGGCCGAGCGCGCCGAGTTTCGCCGCCTCTCCAACCCGGAAAAGATCCAGCGCTTCCTCGACGAGCTCCCGTACAACAAGGAGCCGGACGGCGCCACCTGCCGGTCGCCGAGGCGCGTGCTGCGCGACCACACCGGGCATTGTATGGAGGGGGCGCTATTCGGCGCGGCCGCGCTACGCATGATTGGGCACCCGCCCCTGCTCCTGGACCTCGAAGCCGTGCGCGACGACGATCATGTGCTGGCCATTTTCCGGCAGCGCGGCCACTGGGGCGCTATCGCCAAGTCCAACTACTCGGGGCTGCGCTATCGGGAACCCGTGTATCGGACGCTGCGCGAACTGACCATGTCCTACTTCGAGCACTACTACAATCCCAGGAAGGAAAAGACGCTGCGCAACTACTCCCGGCCGGTGAACCTGCGGCGCTTCGATTCCGCCGGCTGGATGACCGCCGAGGAAGATGTCTGGGCGGTGCCCGAGTACCTCTGCACCGTCGTGCACACGCCGCTGCTCCCCAAGCCGCTCATTCCGCGGTTGGGGCGCGTGGACGACCGTCTATTCGCCGCCGGTCTGGTAGGCCTTGTGAGTGGTTGAGGCGCGCCGCGCCCGGACAATTTCGATCAGCGTCGGCAGCAGCGACAGGAAGATGATGAGCAGGATTACTTTATCAAAGTAGCGCCGGACGAAGGGCACGCTTCCCAGCTCGTACCCCAGCATGGTCATCATGAAGATCCAGCCGGTCCCGCCGCACACGCTGAACGGCAGGAACTTGAGGTACGGCATCTTACCCACGCCCGCAATGAAGGCGGCAAAGGTGCGCACGATCGGCACGAAGCGGGCGAAGATGATGGTCTTGCCGCCGTACCGTTCGTAGAAGGCGTGGGTACGCGTCACATACTCCTGCTTGAAGAGGCGCGAATCGGGGCGGCTGAAAATCCTGGGCCCGGTCTGGCGGCCCAGCAGGTAGCCGGTGGAGTCGCCCAGGATGGCTGCCGCCATCAGCAGCACGTTGACCAGCACGATGTTCAGTTGCCCCGCACCGGCCACCACGCCTACCGTAAACAGCAACGAATCGCCAGGGAGGAAGAACCCCACCAGCAACCCGGTCTCGGAATAGACAATGGCAAACAGGGCTGCGTATCCCAGCCATCCCGACAGCAGCGTGCTCAGGAGATGGATCAGCCGCTCAGGATCGGTCAGGGAGCGGAGAAAATCCAGGACCGTCTGGATCATCCTCGGCCGGGTGCGTAGCTCAACAGCAGCCGGTTGAAGACATCCTGGTGAATCTTGATCTTCCCCTGCTTGGTCAGAGCTTCTTTCACTCCAGCTTCAAACAGCGTATTCCGGTCCTTGGCTTTCTGGGTCTTGATCTCGTCGCGAATCGTGGCCCGCTGCTCGGGCAGCTTCGAGAGATCCGGCGCAATATGGGCGATCACCTTGGAAACCACCTGGGCGCCATCCGGTGTCCCGATCGGTCCGTAAATCGAGCCGTCTGGCTTGGAGAAGCCGTCGGCTACGTAACTGGCGCCGGCCAAGCCCTCGATGTTGCCGGCCCGGTCGAATTCGTTGGAGGTTTTGACTTCGAGCCCCATCGCCTTGGCAGCCTTGGCCAGATCGCCACCCGCCGCCCGCGCCTTCTCGACTAACTCTTTCGCGTGTTCCTGCTGCGCGATGCTGGCCCGCTTCTGCACGATCTCGCTGCGAATCTGCGCCTGCACCTCTTCGAAGGTATTCGGCCGCGCCGGAACGATATCTGTTACCAGCGCAAAGGCGATCTTGTTGGGTACCGACACCGGCGCCGAGACTTCCCCCTTCTTTAAACCGGACACAGATTGATCGAAATCCGGGCTCGGGCCCAGTTCTGGAACCGGCGTGCCGGAGGCGTAAATCGTGCGCACCAACTGCAGGCTGAAATCGGCAGCCACCTTCTCGGGGTGCGCCGGATCTTTCGACAGCGCGGCCTGTGCCCGGTCCGCGGCGGCCTGCATCAGATCTGTGACCTTCTGCTTCTTCCACTCGGACGCCAGATCGCCCTTTACCTCGGCGAAACTACGCAGCCCGGCCTCCTGACGCTCCATCACCTGAAACACGTGGTATCCGTAGCTGGTCTTGATGATGTCGCTCTGGCCCGGTTTCAGACGGAAGGCGGCATCTTCGAACTCTTTGACCATCTGGCCATCGCGCTGGATCCAGTATTCGCCGCCCTTGTCCTTGGATCCGGGATCTTCCGAATTGTCCTTGGCCAGTTTGGCGAAATCGGCGCCGGCGCGAACCTGCTTCAGCAGGTCGTCCGCCTTGGTCTTGAGCTTCGCCTCGTCGGCGGGCGGTTTGCCCTGAGTCATGACCAGGATGTGTCTTACCTTGACCCGCTCCTTGGTCCGGTACGAATCCTGGTTCTGGCTGTAGAGCCGCTGCAAATCGGCATCGGTGGGGTTCACGGACTGCTCCAGCCGGGCCTGATCGGCAATGAGGATGGCCAAGTTCTTCTTCTCGGCAACCTGGAAACGGGCCGTGTTGGCCTTGAAGAACGACTGCATTTCTTCCAGGGAGGGCTGCACGTCTTTCGTGTACTTGTCGGCGGTAAGCTTGACGTACTCGATCTTGATCTTCTCGTTCTTCTTGCGGAAAGCCTGTTCGATCTCGAGCGGCGTGACCACCGTACCTTCGATAGCCACATCGCGCATGCGCGTGATCATGACCTGCCGTTTCAGATCGTTTTCGAATTGTTCGATGGTCATGTTCTGCTGGGCTAGCATGTTGGCGTAGGCGGCCGTGCCCACGAACTTGCCATCCTGGAACAGGCTCGGCACCAACTGGTGGATGGTTTCGGCCACGTCCGTATCGCTCACCTGGAAGCCCAGTCGGTCGGCCTCGTAGGCCATGGCCCGTTCGGTGATCATCTGATCCACCATCTGGGGCACGTAGTTCGGCAGGATCTCCGGCGGCAACTGCCGGTTGCGCATGGCGCTTTGCACCAGCCTCTGGGCGTCGTTGAAAGTGATGACTTCCTTGCCGACCTCCGCCAATACCGTGTCGGTCGAACTGACGCCGTTGCTATAGTTCGGGACCAGGTAGGTCAGCATCGAAATCGCGACCATCAGCAGCAACCCGCCCAGCAGGATGCGCACAGCTTTATCTCGGCTACGAAACAGATCAAACATTGTCGACAGGACTCCTGTGTACTAGAGAGGAACTCCTATTATACCTGCTATGGCATGGCATTGGCTGGGCTATTTCCCGGGCTGCGGCGCCGCCGAGGCGGCTGGCGCGGGCGCTTCGGACTTGGCGCGATCGTCTCGCGCCTTCTCCTCTTTTCTGGCCAGTGTCGAACGCAAGTTCAACGAGTTCTTGAGCAGGTCGTACCAGAATGGCGCCCCAAGGCTCAGCAGGATCCAGGAAAAGAGTATGCCCGGTGCGGCTCTGCCGAATCCCTGCAGGTCCACGTTCGAGGAACTCTTAACGGTCAACGGTAAGTTGGCGGGGCTGGTGACCGTAATCACCTTGGTACTGGTGTCCCTCGCGGCGATCAAGAGTTCGCTTTTGTGCACGTCGAGATAGGTGTTCACGGCGGCGCCTGACTTGCGAATCGCCGCCTCGAGGCTCCGCAGGCCGATGAGGTCCCCCTCGGATTCCGTAGTCGAATTGCTGACGGTCAGCAGGTAAGCCTTCGCGTCCAGCTTCATGGTTAGCTCTTTCGGCCATTGGTTCGGGGCGGCCGGCGGCGAGACCGTGGCTTGCGCAACTTTATCCCAGAGGAAATGCGAAGGCACAATGGACAGGGCCGGCTGGCGCAGCTCAGCCAGCGTGCCTTCGATTTCGTCGCGCTTCGTCTTGATCAGTTCGGCATCCGAAGCGTCGGATGCGGGCGGTGTGCATGTGTCGGCTTTGCCGGCCTTTTCGATGCACGCCTTCTTCAAATCGGTCTCTCGCTGTTCTCTTTTTTCGATTTTGTCCTGCTGGCTCTTGGCTTGATCCACCAACGATTGGCGAAACTTGTCGTCAACCGACAGGCGCCGGACCAGATCGAGAGAATCTACTTGCAGAGCGACGGCTACCACCAGGGCGGCGCCGATGGTAACCAGCCGCGCTTCCATGGTGAACTGCTGCGTAGTCCGGTCCATCGTCTGGTCATACCAACTGTTGATCTTGCCGACAAAATCACCCTTCACCGCGGAGAGAATGGCCTTGGTTTGCCGTTCATGAGCGGCCATCTCCGGCTTGTCCTTTTCGAGCTCCTGAAGCTCCTTCCGGAAATTCGTCAGCACCTCTTTTGCGCTCAGGTCACTCTCCTTCCCGTCGGGCGATTTGAGCAATCCATCCAGCGCCTCCTTGAGGGCAGACTGGGCCGCGCGGTCGAGCTCGTTTGAGGTCTCCCTCCAGTTGCTGGGCGGGCTCGCCGCCAGAATGATCGCGGCAGGAATCACCACCAGCAGAGGGCAGATGAGCGCAACCTCAGGGAGGTTCGAGAGATACCTTGCCGACAACCCGAACAGAACGGCAACTACAGCGAGACCGGCAATCCTGATCCAATGAGGTTTCAGGCGTGCCCAAAACCCCTGCCGGTGGGCGTTGATCAACTTCGTTTTAAAGAAACCACTCACGATCAACACGACCAAGCCAATCAGGGGAACAAGCAGCCAGATCCCAATGATCGGCTGGTGTTTATCCGCGGGCCAGCTCGCATAGGCCAACGCCACGGATAGTGCCAGGAATGCCAGGTACCGCCCTATACGCGCCCGGAGATGCGCCCAAGGCGCGTCCTCAGGCAAACTGGAGTTCCGCCACAGCGCCGCATACAGGATCGTGAGCAGAACGTAGCCCGCAACCATCAGCCATTGAGGGCGCGAAGCTAACCCCAACGATGGGGCGAGTGGATCCCAAAACAGCAGCGCTGCCGCCGTCGCCAACGAGAGAATGGCAGCCGTTCGCCCGAATTGCACGTGGGGGGAGTGGGGCGCCGCCTGGTTGGCCGCGGGGCTGCACGGACCATCATCGGCCGCAAACTCCAGCAGAATCCGAATCAGTTCTTCCCGTTCGATCACATTGCCGGGATTGCGATAGGGCAGCATCGGCAATTCCGCGCTCTGCAGCCGCCGGAATATGTTACGCCAGAACGTAAGGAAGTCGCCAAGAGCAGAGGGCTTGGTGCCGATCATGGGATGGCGGACCACCGCATCGGCCAGATATCGTGCATGATGCGCCAGTTTGTCGGCTTTGACCTGAGTGATCAGGACTTCCAGTCCGCTGCGGAGCCGCCGTGCTCTTGAATACGTCCACGCGTTGACCATCTGCGTGATCGCCGTCACGATCGTGCCGAGCAGAATCATGACCACCGTCAGCCCGATCAGAATATCCAGATACCTTAGGATGGAGATCTCCACGATGTGTCATTCTTTGTCCATCGTGAAGAATTGTCAAGAGAATTCCTGACTTCTGCCGGTTTCTACCCCTTGATGCGTTTCGATCGGAGCGGCGCTTCCGATTCGGATTTGGCGAACGGAGACTCTGGCGCGGGCGGGCGCAGTCCCAAGCCGCACTCGGCGTGAACGGCCTTCACCGCCTTCTCCAGGCCGTCGCGGCCCACCACCACCGCAATCGTCAACTCGCTCGATCCCTGCGCGATCGCGATGATGTTCACCTGGACCCGTGAAATCGCCGTAAAAATTTGCGCCGCAAGCCCCGGCTTCCCCTGCATGCCTTCACCCACCGCGGCCAGCAGGCCCACCGTCCGGTCGACTTGAATGGGATGCAGGTAGCCATGCGCCAACTCGAGCGCCAGGGCGGCTTCCAGAGCCTGGATACAGCGGTCGAGTTCGTCCTCGCGGACCAGCACACAGAAATTCTGGCGGTAGCTGGAGCTGGAAACCACCAGTACCTCGACATTGGCCCGGGCGATGGCGTCCAGCGCCCGCGCCATGACCTGCACTCCGTTCAACTCCGCGCTGGCCGGCTCGATCGAAATCAGCGCTACGTTGCGCATCGAAGCCACGGCCCGCGTGCCGTAAGCTACGGCCATCTGGGGTACGATTCTCGTTCCGGGCTTCTCGGGCGCAAAACTGTTCTTGCTCCACACCGGGATTTTCCGTTCGACCAGCGGGGCGAGGGTGCGGGGGTGCAGCACCTTGGCCCCGTTGTAGGCCAGTTCGGCGGCCTCGGCGTAGGTGATTTCCTCCAGCACTTCGGCGTCCGGCACCAGGCGCGGATCGGCGCTCATGATGCCATCCACGTCGGTCCAGATCCACAATTCCGAAGCTTCCAGGGCGGCGGAGAGAATCGAAGCCGAAAAGTCGGATCCGCCCCGCCCCAGCGTGGTGGGACGCCCGTCGGCGGTCGCGCCATTGAAACCGGTGATCACTGGCATTTTGCCGGCTTCGACCAGCGGCAGGAGCTTGGACTGCGCCTTCTCGCGCGTCGGCTCCATCAACGGCGAGGCATTGCCGAAAACGGCGTCCGTGACCACGATGTCGCGCGCGTTCACCGCCACGGCGGGCGTCCCGTCCGACGTCAGAAACTCCGAAACCAGAATCGCCGAGAGCCGTTCCCCCACCGCCACGGCTTCATCCACCGACCGCGGCGGCCGCTCGCCCAGCATCGCCATACCGCGCACCAGGCGTTCGAACTCGTCGATCACGTCGTGAAGCCGGCCCAGCACGGCTTCCTGTAGGGATGCCGGCAGCAACTCGCGGCAGGCCTTTTCGTGGCGTTGGCGGAGCGCGGCCAGATTCTGCTCCACGCCAGCGCCATCGCCGGCCTCGGCGTGCCGCATGGTATCGAGAAGCAAGTCGGTGACCTTGCTCATGGCCGACACCACCACTGCCACCGGCCGCCTCTTCCGTTCTTTGGCGGCCAGACCCGCCGCCACCCGCATGCGTTCGGCGCTGCCGACGCTGGTGCCGCCGAACTTCATTACCAGGAGATCGCTCAATGCTTCAACCTCACCCCAAAAAGAACACAGCCAGGAGCGGCCGTGTTACCTGATTTCCTTGCCGTTGGTGACGCGCGCGCGCACCAGTTTCAAAATCGCCTCTTCCACTTCGTCGATGCCGAGCGAGGTGGAGTCCAAATACACCGCGTCCGGAGCCTGAGCCAGGGGCGCATCGGCTCGCGTACTGTCGCGTTGGTCGCGTTCTTTCATCTGGGCCGCCAGCGCCTCAGCCGGGATCCGCTCCCCTCTCGCCTTGCCTTCCTCGAGCCGCCGCCGCACGCGTTCCTGCGGGTGGGCGTCGAGGAAAACTTTCACGTGGGCGTCCGGGAAGACTACCGTTCCGATGTCGCGTCCTTCCATGACGACGCTGGCGCGCTCGCCCATCTCGCGCTGCTTGGCCACCATGGCCCGGCGCACCCCGGGAATCACCGCCACCCTGGAAGCCGCGTTCGATACCTCGGGGCTGCGGATCGCGTCGGTGGCGTCCTCTCCATTGAGCAGAAGGCGGCCCGGCAGAAGCTGAATTTCGGCGGCGATCGCCAGTTGTTCCATGCGATGCATGTCGCCGGGATCGACGTTTTGCCGCAGCGCCCACAGCGCCACCGCGCGATACATCGCGCCGGTGTCGATATACGTGAATCCGAGCCGATCGGCCAAACGTTTGGCGATGGTGCTCTTGCCTGCGCCCGCCGGTCCGTCAATCGCAACCACGACGCGCCTGTGCTGAGGGTCTGCCAAAAAACAGGATAACAGTGGGCGGGCCTCCCGGCCTGCCCGGCCTCCCGGCCCACGCCACTCCCCTACACGGTGCAGAGTGCGACGGCTTGCTTGAGCGAAGCGATCGGGTCCTTGACGGGGACGAACTCGTGCGCGAAGAAGCCCTGGTAGTTCAGGTCGGCGATGGCCTTGGCGACGGTGCGCCATTGCAGTTCCTGGGTGTCGTCCAACTCGTGGCGGCCGGGCACGCCGCCGGTGTGAAAGTGCGCGATCCACTGGATGTTGTCGCGAATCGTCCGGATGACGTCGCCTTCCATGATCTGCATGTGGTAGATATCGTACAGAAGCTTCACGCGCGGCGAATCGACCGCTTTGACCACGTCCACGCCCCACGTAGTGTGGTCGCACATGTAATCCTTATGATCGACTTTGCTGTTCAGCAGTTCCAGGCAGATGGTCACGCCGGCGTCCTCGGCCGCTTTCTTGACCCGCTGCAGGCCGGCGATGCAGTTGTCTTTGCCTTCGCTGTCGGACATGCCCCGGCGATTGCCGGAAAACGTAATCACGTTGGGCACCTTGGCCTCGGCGGCCTTGGCGATATTTTCGCGCATCTCTTTTTCCAGCCGTTCGTGGTTCTCTTTGCGATTCCAGGCCACGGGAATGGTTCCGGCGCCCGGGGTCATCGCGGGCACCAGCCCGTATTTTCGCAGCGTCGGCCAGTCTTCCGAATTCACGAGGTCAATGCCGCTCAAGCCCATCTCGGCGGCCTGGCGGCACAGGTCGTCGAGGGAGATCTTGGAGTAGCACCATCGCGCCGCCGATTGCTTGAGCCTTCCGGCCGGCGCCGCTTTGGCCTCACGGTGGGCCGGTACTAGAACTAGCGCAGTAGAGATCGTCAACGCAGATCGCCTGGTCATGGTGGGGCCATGGTATCATGCGGACAGTCTTCAGGAAACCGGGTGGCAATCCGCCACGGAAGGGGTGGCGGAATTGTGTCGCAAATGCAAGTGGCGAAACATGTAACTGGAGCACCATCACGCGCATTTAATTGACTAAGTGAGCCACTCAGTCGGGACGGGATCGAGGATGTTGGGAATTGCCGCATTTCTTTTTTGCCTTTTGCCAGTGGTGGCTCACGCGCAATTCTCTCCCGGCCCGCTTTCCAAAGCTCACTCGAAACTCGACGGGCCCACCCATTGCACCAGTTGCCACGTTGCCGTGGGGGGCGGCCGTAAATTCAAGTGCACAAGCTGTCACGTGGAAATCAGACAGCGGTTAGCGGCCAACCAAGGCCTGCATCCCGCGCTCATGGGTTCTACCCGCCACGAAGAGCAGTGCGTCAAGTGCCACTCCGACCACAACGGTGAGCACTTCGTCCCCATCCGTTGGGATGTCAGCCTCGATGAGTTCGACCACCGTAAGACCGGCTACCCTTTGGAAGGCAACCACGCCGGCCTCAAATGCGATCGCTGCCACACCCCGGCCCGAGTTACGCCCGCGGCCCGCAAGGGAATCCTCATGAAGGACCTGCGCCGCACCTACCTGGGTCTGGGCACCGCCTGTATCGCCTGCCACCAGGACCAGCACCAGCGACAACTGGGTGATAAATGCGATCGGTGCCACACGGTGGCGAGCGGAGCCAAATGGAAGGACGTCACGCGGTTCGACCATTCGACGGCGAAGTTCAAGCTCACCGGGTCGCACGTCAAGGCCGCTTGCGGCAAGTGCCACGTCACGCTGCCCTCATCCGACGCCGCAAAGCCGGTGGTCCGTTACGCCGGGATGCCCTTCGCCGCCTGCACCGATTGTCACAAAGACCCTCATCGCGGCTCCTTTGCCGCCGGCTGCAAGGCCTGCCACAACGACGTCGCCTGGAAGCCGGCGCGTAACACCGTTTCCAATTTCGACCATTCGAGAACCAAGTTCCCGCTGCTCGGCAAGCACGCGCCCGTCACTTGCGACAAGTGCCACAAGACGTCGGACTTCAAGACCCCGGTGGCACATGAGCAGTGCCAGGCATGCCATCAGGACATCCACCAGGGACAATTTGCCTCACGAGCCGGCGGAGACTGCGCCGGCTGCCATACGACCGATGGCTGGAAGCCATCCACCTTCACCGGCGTCTCGCATTCCCAAAGTGCTTATCCGCTGCTGGGAAAGCACGCAGCCGTTACCTGCGACAAGTGCCACCAACCGGCCGGCGCCGCCACCCTGTACAAGGTTCGGTACCAGGCGTGCTTGGACTGCCACCGTGACCCTCATGACAGCCAGTTTGCCAAGGCCCCTCACAAGAATCGCTGCGAAGACTGCCACGCTGTCGAGGGTTTCGAGCCCGCGAAATTCACGCTCACGCGCCATCGGGAGACGCAATTCCCGCTCACCGGCGCGCACGCCGCGGTTGCCTGCGGCGAGTGCCACCAGAAGACCGCCGAGTTTCATAACACGGTTGCGTATCAGTTCACCAACCTCACTTGCGCAGGCTGCCACGCCGATCCGCATCAGCCGCAGTCGCGCGATCGAACCCTCGCGGCCAAAATGCGCTCCGGGACGGAATGCGAGGTCTGCCACAACGTTCGTACCTGGCGCGAAACCGCAGTATTCGATCATGCGAAGACGCGGTTCCCGCTGGTCGGCTCGCATCGCGGCGCCGCCTGCGAGCAATGCCACCGCGCCACCGCGCTTTCGCTTGGCGTCAAGAAGGTGGTCTTCACCAACGCACCACTCGTCTGTGTGGGGTGCCACGAGGATATTCATGCCGGGCAGTTTGCCGCCGCATCCGAGAATCGCGGCTGCGAAGCCTGTCACGGTAATAGCCAATGGAAACCGGGCACGTTCGATCATGCGCGCACCAGCTTCCCTCTGGACGGCGCGCACCAAAAGGTACCCTGCCAGGACTGCCATAGTACCAGGAGGGAAGTCAACGGGCGGATGGTGGTGTTCTATAGACCAACACCCAGAGACTGCGTGAGCTGCCATGGCCCGAACATCAAGAAATAACTGGAGGGGGGTGCTGGTTCTGCTGAGCGGCGCGCTCATCGCTGGGCTGGCACAGCAAAACATGCAGCGCGGACCGACACGCAGTCCGCACGGATCGCTCAACCTCGCCTGCACCAGTTGTCACACGTCCATCAGTTGGAAACCTGTGCGCGGAGCGCCGGAATTCAACCACAATCGGGAAACCACGTACCCGCTGCGCGGCATGCACGCCAAGCTCGAGTGCCGGCTCTGCCACGCCAACCTGAACTTCAAGGAAGCCTCCACCCGGTGCGCCGATTGTCACGCCGACATCCACCGCCGCCAAATGGGCGCGCGCTGCGAGGACTGCCACGCCGTGAAGGGCTGGGATGTGAAGACGCAGCCCATCCGCGAACACTCCGCGCGATTCCCGCTCATGGGCGCGCATGCGGCGGTGGATTGCGAAACCTGCCACAAGGGCGCCGGAGCCGCGCAGTACATCGGCCTGTCTACCGCCTGCGCGTCGTGCCACATCAACGATTTCACCAACGCGCGCAGCATCAACCACGCGGCGGCCAAATTCTCCGTCTCATGCGATCAGTGCCACAACTCCGACAACTGGCTTAGCGTGAGGTTCGACCATCTCAGGTTCACGGGCTTCGCGCTGGTCGGCGTGCACGCCACGCTGGATTGCGCCAGTTGCCATGCCGGCAACCGGTTTGCCGGTACGCCGGCTTCCTGCTATGGCTGCCATGTCAAGGATTACACCGGCACCACCAACCCCAACCACGCTGCCGCCGGCATCCCTACCGATTGCTCGCTCTGCCACACCGCCAGCAACTGGCTCTCCACCACCTTCAACCATGCGACTTCGGGGTTCCCGCTCACGGGCGCCCACGTCAACGCTCAGTGCGTACAGTGCCACGTGAACAACCAGTTTGCCAACACTCCTACCCTGTGCTCGGCCTGCCACATCGGCGTGTACAACACGGCGGCCAACCCCAACCACGTGGCTTCCGGCTTCCCGACTACCTGCGATGTCTGCCATAGCACCACCGCCTGGTCGCCGGCCACCTTTAATCACGACACCACTGGGTTCCGCCTCACCGGCACCCACGCCACCACGCCCTGCGCACAATGCCACCTCAACGGTAACTACAACATCACGACCACGCAGTGCGCCAGTTGCCACCTGACCACGTTTAACACCACCACCAACCCGAACCACGTCGCAGCCGGATTTCCAACCGATTGCTCGGTGTGTCACTCCACCACCGATTGGTCGGGCGCTACCTTCAACCACAACAACACCAAGTTCCCCCTCACCGGCGCGCACGCGCCCTTGGCCTGCTCTTCCTGCCACGCGAACGGACAGTTTGCCACCTTGCCCACCACCTGCGTTTCCTGCCATTTGACCAACTTCAACGGGACCAATAGCCCGCCGCATGCGGCCGCGGGCTTTCCAACGACCTGCGAGGTCTGCCACAGCACCACGGCCTGGTCGCCCTCCACCTTCAACCACAACACCAGCACCAAGTTTCCGCTCACCGGCGCCCACGTCAACACGCCGTGCGCCAGTTGCCATATCGGCAACGTCTATGCCGGCACCCCGACCGACTGCTATTCCTGCCACAAGACGGAATATCAGACCACCAACAATCCCAACCATGCCGCCGCCGGATTCCCCACGACCTGTGGCACTTGCCACAGCACCACTGCCTGGACCGGCGCGACCTTCACGCACAGCGCATTTCCGATCTCGTCGGGCACACACAACATCAACGTGTGGGTCACTTGCGACACCTGCCACACCAACAGTTCCAACTATCAAGTCTTTACCTGCATCAACTGCCACACCCACATCGAGTCCAACGTCGACCCGGAGCACCGGGGGGTACGTAACTACGTGTACGCGCCGACTAGCTGTTATCAGTGCCACCCAACCGGGAGAGCGGGCTAACCATGAAAGCTCTTTCGCTGGTCCTGTGGTTCGCCCTGCTTTCGGTCTGCCGCGCCTGGCCGCAAACGCCGAAGGACAGCTTCCGCATCAAGTACGTCGCCGAGGGCGCCGTGTATATCGAGGGCGGCCGAACGTCGGGTCTCGCCGAGAAGATGGCGCTCACCGTCACCCGTGAATCCGTCGTGGCGACGCTCGAAGTGGTCTCCGTGGCCGATTCTTCGGCGGTTTGCGAGATCAAATCCTCCACCGCGTCGCTTCATGCCGGCGACTACGCGACGCTATCGTCGGACGACGCGCAAAGGAGCCAGATCCTGCGAGCGGCCGGTAGCGGCAGCCATTTTGCCCAGACCATCACGTTTACCGACGGGGATCCGATCGACGAAGAGGCGCGCGCCTACGTTCCCCGTCCCCCGCTGCCCGAAGTCAACCGCATCCGCGGCAGAATCGGCTTCGAGTACAGCGGCCTCATCGACCAGGGCGGCTCCGGCGCCAATTCCACCCAGACGGGCCTGGTGCTGCGCGCCGACATGACCCGAATCGGCGGCAGTTACTGGAACCTGACCGGGTACACCCGGATTCAGATTTCCTCTATCTCTACCGGCGCCAGCCAAACCACCCTGAACGACCTGCTCAACCGGACCTACCGGCTGGGCTTGACCTACGAGAACCCGCAATCAAAGTGGGTGCTGGGCTTTGGCAGAATGTACCTGCCCTGGGCGCCCAGCCTCAGCACCATCGATGGCGGCTATATCGCCCGGCGGCTCAGCAAGCAGTGGACCGCCGGGATTTTCGCCGGAACTACGCCAGACCCGACCTCCTGGAACTACAGCCCGAACCGCGAAGAAGCCGGGGCCTTCCTGAATTTCGAAGGCGGCTCCTGGGAAGGCTTCAAGTACTCCAGCACCGGGGGCCTCGGCGTTTCGCGTCTCAGTTGGAGGCCGGAAAGCGAATTCGTGTTCCTGGAGAACAACTTCTCCTGGAAGCGCTATTTCGCTTTCTATCACAGCCTCCAGGCCGACCGGTCGCACCCCGACGCCGTGCAGCCCACAGCTGGGGGCACAGGGCTGGCTCGCAGTTTCCTGACCATCCGCTTCGAGCCTTCGAAGTGGGTCTCCTTCGACCTGAACGACAATTACTTCCGCAGCTTCCCCACTTTCGATCCGCGGCTGGTGGGCACGGGGCTTCTCGACAAGCTCCTGTTTCAGGGCCTGAGCGGCGGGGCCCGCCTCAACCTGCCCTACCGCAGCACCTTCTACTTCAACGTCGGCAAAAGCAGCGGGACCGGCGACCCTAAAGCAACCTGGAACCAGATGTACGGGTTCGCCATGAATAATATCCGGCATACCGGCATCCGCGGCGACGTTCACTACTCGGTGTTCGACAGCTCGTTCGGCAAAGGCAACTACCAGTCCGCGTCCCTGACCCGCGATATGTGGGAGTCGCTGCGTCTCACCCTGATGGTGGGGCAGCAGAACTTCACTTCGCAGATTACCAACCAGACGCGCGCCCGGTTCGCCAACACCAATTTGGATTGGAGCTTCGCGGCGCACTACTTCCTCAGCGGCGGCCTCACGGTGTACCGCGGACAGGCGCAGAACTACGATCAGATATTCTTTACCCTGGGCTACCGGTTTTGATATGAAGGCATTCCTCGCATTCCTGTTTATTTTGCGCGCGGCCGCAGCCGCCGATCCAGGCCCCAACACTGATTGGCTGCAGCGAACCGGCAAGGCCGTCGAGAAGTTCTGGGATCAGTTGCAGGCCGTGGACTGCGTGGAGAGCGTCGACCAGCAGAAGCTGAGTCCGAACGGCAAAACGACATTCCGGCAGCAATCCGCTTTCGACTACATCGCCATCCTGGAACTGACCGGCAACGATCTGATCGTGGACGAATCCCGGACTCCGGTCCGCCAACCCGCGCATGAGACCAAGCTGCCGCTGCTGATCACCAACGGCTTCCCGACTTTCGAATTCATCTTTCACCCCTTCTACCAGGGCGCCTTCGAGTTCTCTCCGCCCGAGCGAGTTCGGGTCGAGGGCCAGGATTTGCTGGAGGTCAAGTTCCGCCATGTGCGCGGCGCGAAGTCCACTTCGGTGCTGAAACTGCGCCAACGCGAGTATCCCGTGGAGTGGATGGGAACCGCCTGGATTGAACCGGCTTCGAGCGCGATTGTCCGCATCACGGCCGGGCTCATGACCAGCATGGAAGACATCGGCCTGAAATCCATGACTGCCGACGTGCGTTACTCGCGCGTGGATTTCAATGGTGAGCAGATCAGCCATTGGCTTCCTTCGAGCGCTGTCATTGAAGTCGAAACGCCCCGGCAGCATTGGCGCAACGTCCACACGTTCGATCAGTACAAGCGCTTTGCGGTGGATGTCAAAACCGAGATTGGGAAGGCGAAATGAGCACGGCCACCCTTCACCGTCCCACTGCCGCGCCATCCGATGCCGGGCGCAAGCGCCGCCACCGCCTGTGGATTCAACTCGGCGCCGCCCTCGGCATCGTGGCGACCTTGGCGCTGGTCATGCGCGGATTCCGCTACTACATTCTTGCGTCGGCCGCGCGGGTCGACTCGCCCCGCCACGCCGAACTGAAGCCCAGCGGCACCATCGGCATCATCTTAGGCATCGTGGGCGCGATTCTCCTGGCGCTCATGTACCTTTACCCGCTGCGCAAGAAATGGAAGTGGCTGTCGAAGAAAGGCAAGACGAAACATTGGCTGGACTACCACATCCTCATGGGAATCGTCGCGCCGGTCTTGATCACCTTTCACTCTTCGTTCAAGCTGCAGGGTATCGCCGGGCTGGCCTACTGGAGCATGATGGCGGTGGTGGCGAGCGGATTCGTCGGCCGGTACCTTTACGGCCGCATTCCGCGCAAACTGGGCGCGGTCGAGATGTCGGTCGAAGAAACCGAGCAACTCTGCGCCGTCCTGGCCCAACAGATCCGTGAGCAAGACCTCCTGACGGAGGAAGAACTGCGGCCTTTGCTGGCCCTGCCGCCGCTCGAGGAAGTGCAATCGATGCCCCTGTTCAAGGCCCTGCTGGTGATTATCGTCCTCGATCTTCGGCGCTCCTGGCTGCTTTGGCAGTTGCGCCTCCGCGCCGGGTCTCACGTGAGCGGGCATGCCAACCTGAGCCAGGTGATCACAGCCGTTCGCAAGCAGGCGGCTCTCTCCAAAGACGCGCTCTTTCTGGGCAAGATGAAGCAGATGTTCAAGCTCTGGCACGTGGTGCACCGGCCCTTCAGTTATTCGCTGGCGATTATGGCCACATTACATATTGGGGTGGTTCTGATCTTGAATTACCTTTAGGACCCTCAGGCAAAACTTATGGAAACTCTATTCTCTGTAGTGATCGCGGCAAGTGTAACGATTTACTGTGTACGACGGTATGTGAAGAATCTGCCACCCGAGAAGCCCCAGCGGAAAGGAGGAACTAGCGGGGCACGAGGGTAAGGCGGTGGATGGCGATTGGAAGGACAGCGCTACCAACAAGGGTAGTCGGGGACTAGGGGGCTGTCGCTTTCCCCGTGTCCCCTTGCCTTCCCTGTGACGCGACAGCGGCACTCACCCCGATTCTCGGTTGCCGGGTCAGAGATCCGGCTAGCACGTGTGACTAGCCCAACCATAACTCAATACCACTGCTCGCACCCACTATCTTTCGTACAATTTCGGAAACCGTGGGGCAGGCGTACCTGTGCGGTGCCCGTTCATAGCTGGTCCTCGTACTGTTCCACCGCCACTCGCACCAGTTGGCCGCGAGTGCGTACTCCGGTCTTCTGGAACAGACTCTGCAAGATGGCCTTGACGTAGCTCTCCGAGATCTGCAAACGCCAGGCGATCTCCTTGTTCGAGAGCCCTTCCAGCACGAACCGCAGCACCCGGCGCTGGCGCTCGTTGAATACCGGCGAATTCGACTCTTCGGCCGGGTCCGCCACCTCCTCCATCTTGCTGAGCGACCGGTCCAGCCAGGTTCCGCCCGCCATCACCGTACGGATGCTCTCCAACAATTGGTCAATCGGGCCCTCTTTCAGGAAAATGCCGGCGACGCCTTGCCGCATCAGCCGGCGCGCTTCGTTCTCACTGACCCAGGCGGTGACCACCAAAACGCGCCCTTCAAACCCGATTTGCCGTGCCGCCGGAAGGAATTGGCTGGCCCTTTCGCTTCCCAGGTCGTGATCCAACAGGACCAGGTCGAAGCGCTTCTTTTCCAACATGGGCAGCGCCTCCCGTATGCTGGCGCAATGCTCGATTTCCAGGCCTTCTGCGCCCTTGAGAACGCCAGAAACGCTCTCGCGGAACAACGCGTGATCGTCGATCAGCAGCGCCCGGACTAAACGTGGTTCTGGCTCGATCACCGTTGAACCCCCAAATCCCGTCCTTCCAGCGCATTCTCCACCGGCCATAGCTCGACTGCAAAGCAGGACCCGCCGATTTTCGGCTCGTAACGCAGCCCTCCACCGTACGAGCGTAAAATCGCTCGCGAAATGTACAGCCCCAACCCGGTCGATTGAGCTCCGGAGTGGAACGGCCGGAACAACTCTTCGGGCCGCTCCACGCCAGGCCCGCTGTCGTGAAACCTCACCACCACGAGGTCTTTCTCCAGCCCGGCGGAGATCCGCACTTTGCGGTGTTCGCAATCCTCCAGAACCTGGCGGCAATTCCGCGCCAGATTGACGAAGACCTGAAGCAGGCTGTGGTGATCGGCTTGCACCAGCGGCAGGTCTGGCGCCACGTCCCATGTCACGGCGATGTCCGCTTCGCGCAGCGACGGCTCGATCACGACGCGCGCTTCATCCAGAACGGTGTCGAGATCGGCTGCCGCGACTTCCTGGCTGGAGGCCACCCGCAGGCCGGAAGAGGCGATCTTCTCCAGGCCTTGCACCAGCGTGCCCAGCACCTGGTACTGCTCGCTTTGTCCCAGGTCGCAGGTCTCGCCCAGTTTGGCATACGCGGAAGCCGCGGCCGACGCCAGATTGCGCACCTCGTGCGAGATGGCGCCAATCAGCACGCGGGACGTGGCCATCATCGAATCCAGGCCGGCGCCTTCGCGGTCGCGGAGGTTCTCGGAAAAGTCCCAAACCACTGCCGCCAGGCCGGGCCCATTCAGCGTGTGATACGTGGAGAGCCACACATGCGCCAGGAAAACCTCGCCGTTTCGCCGCTGCCCTCTGCACTCCACATTGGTCCGGATGTTGCCGCCGGAACGATGAGGACCCAGCATGCGGTAGAGCGTGGGCAGGTACTGTTCCACCTGGCAGCCTTGCAATGATTCCTCACCGAAGTCCAGTAACTCGCGCGCCGATTCATTGGCAAGGACGACCCGCCCGTCGCCATTCAGAGTGAGAATCGCCAGCGGGCTGGTTTCGATCAGGATTCGCACCTGGAGCTCGGCCTCCTGGCGCAGCAGGATCTGTTGCTCCCGTTCCTTCAAATGCTCCGTCAAGAGCCGGCGCCGCTGGTTCAATTCCGCCACGAAGAACCCGGCCATGGCGAAAACCACGGCCGATACCAACAGCCTTTCACTGGCTCCCGGGACCCAGTGGAGCGGATTCAAAAAAAAAGGCGGGTAGGTTCCTGGCTTAGCGGCTACCATCTCCAGAGGGTCGAAAGCTTCGCGCAGATAGCCACAGAGCACTGACAACGCAACAATTTGCGCGCCCCTGAGAGCGGCCGCCGAGAGCAGGATCGGAAGCAGGTATAGACGCCCAATGGACACTTCGGGCACCATCCAGTCACCCCATGCGATCAGCCAGATCATGATACCGGCAATTACCAGAACCGTCGGCCGATGGGATTCGATGTACCCCAACAATCGGTCCAGCCTGTTCGTGCTCACATCCTCTGCCCGCACGACCCCGATAGTAACATCGTAGCGTGGCATCTGCCGGCAAAACCGTGCGCCGCTGGTTGCGGGCCCTCATCATGATCGCCGCCGTCCTGGTAGTCGGCTTCTACATGATTTGCATTCTCGAACTGGCCGCGCTTCGCTGGACGAACCCACCTGGCACCGCGGTGCAGGCGCAGCGACACGTGGAAGCATGGTTGCACCGCCAGCCTTATCGTAAGCGCCAGACGGTGGTGCCGTTGTCCCGCATCTCTCGCGATCTGCAGCACGCGGTGATCGCAGCCGAGGACGGGCGTTTCTTCCAGCACCATGGCATCGATTGGAAGGAAGTGGACCGGCTGGTGGATCGGGACCTGGAGGAGGGCCGGATCGGCCGCGGTGGCTCCACCATCACCCAGCAGTTGATCAAGAATCTCTTCCTCACTACCCACCGATCGATCGTCCGCAAGGCCGTGGAGTTCACCCTGGCGCCATTGGCCGAGCGCATCCTGTCGAAGCCGCGGATTCTGGAGCTGTACCTCAACGAGATCGAGTGGGGCCCGGGCATCTACGGCGCCGAAGCCGCCGCCCAAACCTGGTATGGCATCCCCGCGGCGCGCCTGAATCGCGAACAGGCGGCGCGGCTCGCGGCGGTGATTCCGTCGCCCCTGCGACGCAGACCCGAGCGCATGAACCAGTACAGCGCCGAAATTCTCCGCCGCATGTCCCAAACCGGCTGGTAGCGTGTCCCCAAAACGGCGCCCACCTGCCGGCAGCACGCCTTACTCCATAGATGGAAGCCGCCGTGAACCGGCTATTGCTTCAACGCTCTTGCCCGTTCCAGATCGGCGTTTGCGCCGGCTGTGTCTCCCAGGGCCTTCCTTGCCGCGGCCCGGTTTTGGTATGGCTGATCGAGCGCCGGATTGAGGCGAATCGCCTCGGTGAAATCGGAAATCGCCTTCTGATACTCTTTCCGGCGGAGATAGATCACGCCTCTTCCGTTCCACGAGAATGCGTAGCCTGGCGAGAGTTCTATGGCCCGGTTGTAGTCCGCCCAAGCGCGGTCGTTCTGGCTCAGACGCGCCAGACACACAGCTCGCTCGTGATAGGGCAGGGAACTCTCCGGACTGTACTTCATAGCTTCGGAATAGTCTTCAATCGCTTGTTCCAGCCGCTCCAGGTGCTGATAAGAGCCGGCGCGGCCAACGTACGACCGGTAATCCGGTTTGATGGCGATGGCCTGGGTGTAGAACGGCACCGCTTCGGCATAGGCGCCACGCTTCCTCAAGATATCGCCCTGAACGGACGGGTCGGTTCTGGGAGGGGGTTCGGGCTTAGGC
>Ga0209067_10000208_pt1 | contig 40792 bp, 36 predicted proteins | sample ColStrG_CSR_2013_FD_187199 | JGI IMG/M metagenome (GOLD analysis project Ga0209067, IMG submission 187199) | Freshwater sediment microbial communities in response to fracking from Pennsylvania, USA - Cold Stream Run_MetaG_CSR_2013 (SPAdes)... | ecosystem: Environmental > Aquatic > Freshwater >... | reverse complement strand
CTTTTTCTTCCTCTTTGTGAAAACGTAAGTTTTCCAATAAAAGAACCTGACCAGGTTGCAAACCGGCCGCAGCTTTTTCGGCTTCTGGCCCTATACAATCAGAGGCAAACTGAACAGGAAGCCCAAGGAGTGCGGATAGGGGACTTATAATATGCCTTAATGAAAATTTATCTTCCGGACCTCCTTTTGGTCTTCCTAAATGGGACATAAGAATCAAGGAACCCCCATCGTTTAGTATTTTTTTCAGGGTTGGAATCGCCGCCCGGATCCGGGTATCGTCGGTTACCTTTAAATCATCATCCAGGGGAACATTAAAGTCTACCCGGACCAAAGCCTTCTTATTCTTAAAATTATAGTCGTTTACCGTTTTCATAGGATGCTAAAATAAACTTTTGCATATTAATACAATATGAATTTTTCAGACCCGGAAAAATATCCGGGAGCCCAAAATAATCAGGACTTCCATTTACCTCCTTTTAAGGTAAGGAGACCAGGGTAGAACTGGAACAATTCCCTACCTTCAGGACTTTATTTTTAAATTAAATTTAATTTTGACAAAAAAAATCAAAAGACTACCTTTGCCATCCCAATAGGGAAAATGGCCCGTTCGTCTAGGGGTTAGGACGCAAGATTTTCATTCTTGAAACAGGGGTTCGATTCCCCTACGGGCTACCAAATTAATTTGTTAAAACCCCCTAAACCAAAATTTAGGGGGTTTTTATTTTTACCTACTTAGGGTTTTGGGAATAGATTTTTCTCAAAAGGTTCCCTTATTGAATATTCGCTTCCTATAAATTGTGTTTAAAAGAGGGTAGGAACTGCGGCCTCAAACCCCTGATGTAAAAATGGGTTGGTATGTAGCAAGGTTCATTTAGCGCATCGCTTAAATCCTCATGAAGAATAGCCATATCCAGTTCATTTTTCATATCCTAAAGCATATTAATTTAACTGGGCGGTTAGGGAGGTTAGCTGAAAACCTTGCCCTTATTGGGTCATGATATCTATTTCCGCATAGCCCACCTCATCGGTGTTTTCCGTATTTTTTATGGCGCTTAGTTTAAAATACCGGGTTTTTTGCGCAGGAAATTTTACCGTTTGCCATAAGGGATTGTTTTTAATATTAGGAAATTCACCTTGTTGTACAAGTTTCCAATCCCTATTATTTTCAGAAACGAAAAACTCATAAGCAGCGATAATGCCTGGGTTCCAAATGGTTTGATCGGGCAGGTATTTGAACCCGGATACATTTTCAACCTGTCCTAAATCTATTATTAAATCCTGTGGCATTTTTTTTTCTTTGCTTTGATGCCATGCCGTAGAGGGATCTCCATCTAAAATAGCCTGCACTTTTTGGTCCTGTGGGTCCACGATTTTCCAGCTCTTTCGGGAAACGCCAAATAATTCCTTTGTTTCCGGACTGGTCCTCTTCGTATTCGGGTCGTAAGCGATGGCACGGATATAGGGCTTGCCTCCTTCCAGGAAGGGCCCCTTATATTTTTTTGAAGCCAGGCCGGGCTTGCTTCCGTTGGTGGTATAGTAAATTTGCGATTCCATGTCGGCAGCCTTTATGCTAATTTCTCCCTCCTGATTTCGTATGAAAGAAGGTGATGTTAGTATTTGTGGCGCATTATATATACCGATATTGGAAATGGCCAGGCTGGCTTTGGCGTCTTTGATGTACAGCCTCACCTTTCTTGCTTTAACGGAGGGAAAGCATAGTATACGCTTATACCCAATGGTAGTTCCTTTTGCCAGTTCCTTCCATTGTCCTTTTATAAACGCTTCCAGGCCAAAGGCCTTTACACGCTGTCCTAATTGGATATATTCCTGAACCAAAAAGCGATTAAATCGAACGGTCCTGCCTAAATCAATGGTAAGCCTAGCCGATTTTACACTGTCGTCGGTAGCCCAGAAGGTGCTTTTCTGATGATCGGTGACATTCCCTGGGCTAAAAGTCTTCATCCTCCCGCGAATATTGGAGGCCATCACTGGCTTATTCTCTGCTAAATTTATGGAGAAGGCCGCTTTTCTTGCTTTTGCAAATGCCAGGGCATTTTTTTCATCGGTGGGATGAATACGTCCATCCGGCATAATAGGAAAATTCAGCAATAAACTCCCGTTACGACCAATGGAATTATAATAGGTTTCCATTAATTGGGGAACCGTTTTCACTTTTTTATCCTCACTGGGATGGTAAAACCATTCCGGTCGTATGGAAGTATTGACTTCACCAGGCACCCAGGCATTTCCGTTTTCTACCCCATAATGTAACATATCGTAGGGAACATCCCCGGTGGAATTCAGCAAGCTCCAATTGGTCTCTCCAACTGAACCGCTCTCTGTTCCTACCCAACGCAAATCGGCCCGTTCACCCCCATCATTCCAGATGACAATATTAGGCTGAAGTTCACGGACCAATTTATAGGTATTGGCCCAGTCATAATAGGTTTTGCGGTCGATGATACGGGTTTCATTAGCGCCCCCATAATAGCCAGAGCCACCATTAGCCCCATCAAACCAAATTTCAAAAATGGGCCCATATTGGGTTAGGAGTTCGGTTAATTGGTTTCGGAAATACTGGATATAGTCAGGCGAGCCGTAGTCGGCCCGGTTTCTGTCCCAGGGAGATAGGTAAATACCCAATTTTAAACCATATTCCTTGCAAGCATCGGCCATTTCACGCACAACATCCCCTTTACCATTTTTCCAGGGCGCATTTTTTACCGAATATTCGGTGTATTTGGAAGGCCATAGACAAAAACCGCAATGATGTTTGGCGGTAAGAATCACTCCTTTCATACCAGCTTGTTTACAAATGCGTGCCCAATTACGGCAATCCAATTTGCTTGGGTTGAAAAGCTTTATATCCTCGTTACCATAACCCCAGGATTGGTCGGTATAAGTATTTAATGAGAAATGGATAAATCCATAATATTCCATTTGTTGCCATCTCCATTGATTTTCAGAGGGGATGGGCCCATAGGGTTCCAGGTCAATTTTTTGGGCAGAGAGATAAAAACTACCCAGGAAAAAGGCAACGATATATAAAAAGATTCTACCAGTTTTAGCCATCTTAAAAGAATTTCATGATTTCTTACTTCCTGGTACCTATTCTGTCCATACCAGCACTCCCGTAGGCTTTAAGGTTTTCTCCCCAATAATAACTTTTGCATTCTCGGGGATATTTACCGTATAGTTTTCCGAAGAATAATTTAGTGCTATATAAAATCCATCTCGCCAATAAACAAATACCCCCGGAGGATAATCCTCTGTCGTCGCACCGGAATCTTTATAAATCTGTCTCAATATATCCTTTTCTAATGTACCGTCATCGGTATTCACCCCGATATAGGTTACAGAGCCCTTTCCAACTCGGTGTTTTACTACAGCAGCTTTTCCTTTATAGAATTGATTATTATAGCTGGCCAGAACACTGGTGGATTTCTCGGGCACCAGCAAATCGGCCCAGGTATGCCAGGAATAATGATTTGTGTTCATTAGAATATCCCCTTTTCCATAGGATGCAAGCATATCGGTTTGCCTAATATGGGCACCTATCAGGTTGGAAATGGGCATAGCGGCTTCTCCTTCCCAGAAATGGCCCCTTCTGTCCTTGGTTGCGGTTCGGCAGGTTATTACCAAATTACCCCCCCTTTCTACATATTCCGTCCAGGTTTTTACTAATGCTGAATCGGCCATCTCATAGGCCGGAACAATGACCAGATTATACTTTGACAAATTGGCTGTTTCCTGAATGATGTCCACCGGTGCCCCCAATGCCCTGGCCGTTTTGAGGAACCTTACCGGGTATTCCCAGGTGTTCCATTGTCCCGTTTGTTTTTGCCTGTCTATACTCCAGTAATTTTCCAGGTTCCAAAGAATGGCAGTGGACTTTGCTACCAGGTTTTCAGGCATTTTCTGACCTGGGGTAAACTTGGTCCTGAGCCCGGATATTTCTTTCATGAACTGCCTATATTCCTCACCCCCTTCCGAAGGTGTAAGGCCATCGGTTTGAATAATTCCGGCATGGTATTGTTCGGCACCATACAGGATTTGACGAAATCGATACGAACAAGCCATTTTTCCTCCAGCGGCAAAACTATGATATAACCATAATCGAACCGCACCCGGCAAAAGCAGGGGGTTATAGGAGCCCCAATTAACTGGGCCTGGTTGAATCTCCAAAACGCCGGATACCCCTCCCACCGATTTATAATATTCGGAAGCAAACAGCACCACATCGCTATTGCCTAAACGGAAGCCCAGATCCCCTATATTTTCCGAACCCCCGTTTGGATAGGCTGTATAGGCTGCAAAATCTAGTTTCCTGGTGCGATTAGGGTCCGAACCCGTACAAATAGCGGTATAATTGGTGGTAATGAATTGCTTATTTGTTATATAAGTGCGTAAAGTTGCCGCCTGGAAGTCAAGAAATTCTGCCTGGGCATCTGCCGAATATCGTTTAAAATCCTGAATAGCATGAGGATTATTGCCCCACCATCCTACCAGGTTCGTATTGGGGATTATTACCTGATTAAAACTACTAAACCATTGGCTCCAGAAAGCGGTTCCCCAGGCCGTATTTAATGCATCGATGGTTTTATACTTATTTTTTAGCCAGGCTTTGAATGCCTCCTGGGAGGAAGGACTATAATCTGGAACCGCACCAGGTTCATTATCGATTTGCCAACCCATTACGTTGGTATTTTGTCCATATCGCTTGGCCATTTCGCTTACTATCCTTTGCACATAGCCACGAAATTTAGGATTGACAAGAGAAGCCAGGCCTCGGGTACCATTTTCTGCGCGGATATAATGCCCATCCATAATAAAAGTCTCGGGGTAGTTTACCCGCATCCAGGTAGGGGTAGTAGCAGAGGGGGTACAAAGCAATACCTTAATATGATACTTTGTGCATAGGGTCATAATTCTGTCCAGCCATTGAAAATCGAATTGCCCTTCCTCCGGTTCCATCTTAAACCAGGCAAACTCGGCCAGATGCACAAATTCAAAACCCATATCGGATATCTTTTTTATATCTCTTTCCCATTGGGCTTCGTTCCAATGTTCCGGATAATAATAAATACCTGAAGTGATTAGGTCTTTTTCAGGGAAAAACCGGTTTATTTCCTGTGATTTTAGTGTTGTAGGCAGGATAATTATCCCCAATAAAATCGCGATTATTAATTTTCTCATTTATAATTCCTCTATGCTTTATACTTCTATCATGGCCTTAATTACCCCATTATCCGGATCGAGCCAAGTTTCAAACTTCTCTATAGCCTGCCCAAAGGGTACACGATGGGTAATGTAATTGGTCGGTTGAACCCATCCATTTCTCATGGATTCAATAACCTGTTCAAAATCTTGCCTTGTGGCGTTGCGACTACTCATTAAGCTTGCCTCTCGCTTGTGAAATTCCGGATGATTAAAATTAATATCTCCTTTTTGAAGACCCACCAGTACATACCTCCCTCCATAAGCCATATATCGAAATCCCTGGTTAATGGCCTTTAAATTGCCCGTGGCATCCATTACTACCGAAGGCATATCTCCTTTTGTAATGGAGGTAAGTCGTTCCAGTACATCTTCGCTAGATCCATCGATTATATAATCCACTTTTAACCTGTTTCTGCAAAATTCAAGTCTTCTTGGATTTAGGTCCAAGGCAATTACTTGAGCGCCGGCAATGCGGGCAAATTCCATGATTCCAAGTCCAATAGGCCCTGCCCCTATCACTAAAACATATTCACCGGGCTGTACCGCTGCCCGCCTGATTCCATGGGCCCCTATAGCCAAAGGTTCTACCAAGGCCAATTCATCATAGGCTAAACCATTATTATGCACCAGGGAATATATAGGAACATTGAGGTATTCGGTCATTCCCCCATCTATATGAACTCCCGATACCCTTATTGAAGCACAACAATTAGGCTTTCCTGACCGGCAGGCGATACAAACCCCACAATGGAAATAGGGGATGCAGGTAACGATCTCGCCTTTTGTAAAACCAGGTGCCCCATTAGGCTCGACCAGGTCACCGGAAAGTTCATGTCCCAAAACGCGGGGGTAATTAAAAAAGGGCTGGGTACCCTCAAAGGCATGCAAATCGGTACCGCAAATGCCAATTCTTTTAATCCTGATCTGGGCATAGCCTTCTATTATAGGTGGCTTTGCCCTAAGCCCCAGAACCATTCTGCCTGGCTCCTCACAAATTATAAAGCGCATATTTTGTGGTTATAAAGGGATTAGGGACGGCTTTTTTTTAAATTTTACCAGCGTATTATCAAAACCCATCCAATTTTTACCTATTTCAAAACCAAGGTGGACCAAGCTATATTTTTTAGGGAGCCTGGTAATCCATATTGGTACCATTCTTTAACCGATGTAATTTTCCTGACTTACCTGCTCCATCCAATGTACAGGTGATCCATCCAGTTTTTCCTGTACCGCTATATGGCTCATGGCGGTCGTATCGGTAGCGCCGTGCCAGTGTTTTTCATTTGGAAGGAAATACACCACATCCCCCTGGAAAATTTGTTGCTTTTCCTCTCCCTCCTTTTGAATCCATCCGGCCCCGGAAGTCACGATAAGCGTTTGACCAAAAGGATGGGTATGCCAGGCGGTTCTTGCCCCCGGCTCGAAAGTAACCAGGGCCATGGAAACCCGGGCAGGCTCGGCTGGTTCATTTATGGGATCGATTCGAACCGTACCGGTAAAATAATCGGATGTCCCCTTGGCGGAAGGCCTTGATCCGCAACGTTTTATTTCCATAATCAAACTGTATTTAAACAAAAATGGCTATTAATAACTAGATTCCTCAAAAACCCTGGTTTAAAAGCAGGATCTAAATCATTAGACCAATGATCCAAACCAATCGACTTTCGCCATGGAGATTCTAGATTTTTAATTCGAAATTTAAAAATAATACCTAATGGATCCTTCATTCTATTTTCTTACGAATTCTATGAAAAATATACGTTTCATTTACCCGAATACCACTTTATCAAGGTCTTTTTCCATCCTGGTTTTATTGGGAATTTTTATAGGTCCTCCCCTAACCAACTTTGGCCAGGCCATTCCTAAAAAGACTTTGCTAGCCCTATCCAAAAACGATCATACCCTTTCTATAATCGATCCTATTAGTTTAAAAGTCTTAAGGACCATTCCCGTGGGGGAAGACCCTCATGAAGTGGTGGCCTCGAACGATGGAACCATGGCTTTTGTAACCATATACGGGGGAGGAAGTTTACACGAATTAGATATGCTGGATCTGGTTTCCATGAAACCGATCTCCAATTTGGACACCAAACCCTTTATGGGACCGCATGGGATTAGTGTTTCTCAGGGTAAGGTTTATTTTAGTGCGGAAGGCTCCAAATCGGTAGCCCGATTAGACCCTTCGACTAAAACTATAGATTGGTGCATGGGTACCGGCCAGGATAGAACCCATATGGTTTTGGTTAGTGAGGATGGGAAAAAGGTATTTACCACCAATGTATCTTCCGCCACCGTGAGCATTTTAACAGATAGCCTGGTAGTGCCCGGCCCATTTCCTCCTGGCATGAAATTTCCAGCACCAAAGCCTCATTTGGAATGGATTCAAAACCTGGTACCCGTAGCAAAGGGTTCGGAGGGTTTTGATATATCCCCAAATGGACAATTCTTATGGACAGCCGGAGCCGACGAAGGTATTATTTCCATTATCGATGTAAAGGCGAAAAAGAAAATCCTATCCCTCGATGCGAAAGTGATTGGAGCCAATCGCTTAAAATTTACCCCCGATGGGAAAAGAGTATTGATTTCCAGTCTTCGTACGGGAGATGTTTTTGTCTTCGATGCCTCTACGTATAAGCTTATTCAAAAAATCAATATTGGTCAGGGTGCTGCGGGAATATTAATCGAGGAGGATGGCTCGAGAGCATTTTTTGGTTGTACCGGAGATAATTATGTGGCGGTTCTGGATTTAAAGAATTACCAGATTATCGGTCATATCCCCATAAATGGTGCCGACGGACTTGCCTGGGCCAATAGACCCTAGGGATATTCAAAAATTCCAAAATCGGGTTTAAGTTCCCTATTTTAGAAGGACATTCGTAGAACCCATTTCCTAATGAAAACGCCTTCCCAAATCCGACTTCAATCCGTTTGGCATTTGATTCGGTCCTCACTATCGTCAGATAATCAGGATTATACATCAGGAAGTATCCGCAAAGCGATCCTTTTAATTTCCATTCCTATGGTTTTGGAAATGTGTATGGAATCGGTATTTGCCGTGGTTGATATTTTCTTTGTCGGCAAAATTGGAAAGGAGGCGGTTACCACGGTGGCTTTAACTGAATCGGTATTAACCTTATTATATTCTCTGGCCATAGGGTTAAGCATGGCCGCAACCGCATTAGTAGCCAGAAGAATTGGAGAAAAAAACCCGGAGGAAGCTTCCCGCTCGGCTGCCCAGGCCTTGATTATCGGGGTAATTTTAGATTTGATTATCAGCCTGATAGGCTTTTTATTCCCTGCCCAGATTCTTGGATTAATGGGAGCCGATCCAAAGGTAATCCTGATGGGGACACCCTATACCCGAATCCTTTTTGGAGGAAGTATGGTGATAATGCTTTTATACCTGATTAATGGGATATTTAGAGGGGCCGGGAATGCCTTTCTAGCCATGCAGTCTTTATGGATAGCCAATATTCTGAACATCTTTCTTTGCCCCATTTTAATTCATTATTTCGGGGTAGCGGGGGCAGCCATGGCCACCACTCTGGGAAGAGGCTCCGGTGTACTGTACCAAATTTTCCATTTATGGAAAGGGGGATCTATTATCCGCTTATATAAATCCTATTTTAAACCAAATTGGGAAATTATAAAGTCTATTTTACAAATAGCTTCGACTGGCACGGCTCAGTTCCTGGTGGGCTCGGCCAGCTGGATCTTTCTAGCCAGGATTATTGCCACTTTTGGAAGTGCCACCGTGGCCGGGTACCAGGTAGCGGTACGTATCCTTTTATTCTTTCTTCTTCCGGCCTGGGGAATGAGCAATGCGGCGGCCACCCTTGTTGGGCAAAATCTTGGAGCCAAACAACCGGAAAGAGCGGAGGAATCGGTTTGGAAAACGGCCAAGTACAATACCTTTTTTATGAGCTTTGTTACGGTCCTTTTTCTTTTAGCCGCTACCCCTATAGTAGGATTTATTAACCAGGACCCGGAAGTAATCCGTATCAGTACTATGGCCTTACGGATTATCACCCTGGGCTATATATTTTATGGTATTGGGATGGTCCTTATGAATGCCTTAAACGGTGCGGGGGATACCCGCACCCCAACCTATATCAATCTTTTCTGCTTTTGGGTGCTTCAAATCCCATTGGCCTATATCCTCGCCCTAAATTTCAGCCTGGGTATACGGGGCGTTTGTTTGGCCATTATTATTTCCGAAACCTCCATCGCAATAATCAGTTATTGGATATTCCGACAAGGAAAATGGAAAATGGTGAAAATTTAATATCTTAAAAGATGAAAAAAATATTCCCCTTTCTATTCACGATTTTTCTGTTTTCCTGCACATCCACCCCTGTGGACAAGGCTTTGGAAGAGAAAAAAATTAATGTCGCCCTGGATACCTGGAACCAGGATGCAGCAAAGGCAAATTATACCCGGTATTTTAATTTTTTAACGGACGATGCTGTTTTTATAGGCACCGATGCCAATGAAAACTGGGTTAAAAAAGATTTCATGGTTTGGGCCAAGCCCTATTTTGATAAAGGGAAGGCCTGGAATTTCACAGCATTACAAAGACATATATTTTTTAATGAATCTGGGACCTTGGCCTGGTTCGATGAACTTTTAAATACGCAGATGAAAATTTGCCGGGGTTCAGGCGTTCTGGTGAAAATAGGTCCGGATTGGAAACTTAAGCAATATGTACTATCCATGACCGTACCAAATGATAGTATGGCAGGAGCCATCCGGATTAAATCACCTGTTGAAGATCCCTTAATTCTTCATTTACAGAAGGCGAAGTAAACCTTTCATAGAATTCGCCAAATTCCCTGTGCTGAAATATACTGGTACTATTGGATTTCAAAGATCCTTCCCACTCAAAAAAATTCTCCAAAAAAGAAATCAACTACAACAGAATTAATTAAAAAATGTTTGTTAGTATCGAAGAAATTACACAATTTCATATACACTAATTTATAAACCTTAAAACATTATTTATGACTTGGATAATTCATATTCTATTGGGAGGTCTGGCAGGCTTTCTAGCAGGAAAAATTTTAAGCGGAGATGGATACGGAGTATTGGTGGATATTATTTTAGGTTTGATTGGTGGAGCGGTAGGGTCCTTCCTTTTACAAAGGTTTCTTCATTTACCAAGTTTTGGATATTTTATTACTGCTTTAATAGGGGCATTAATCCTGGTTTGGATTGGCCGAATGATTAAAGGGAAGTAAAATAAGCTTTAAAAAATCAGGCCTTTAGGATTTCTCTAAAGGCTTTTTTTTTAATTTTTCTTGTAATATTTAAACGGATAGACCTGAATAGGGACTATTTCCAATAGGGAAATCCGATCTTTAGAAAAGTTCACCAATGATTTTCCTATGATAAAAAATTTAATGATAGGACTTTTCCTTTTTATAGGATTAAGTCTTTCCAACGACCTTTTCGCTCAGACCCGAAAAATTGATTCTTCTGCAGTTTCCATTCTGGATAGGATGAGTTCCTTGTTGGGAAGTATGAACTCCCTAAGCGTAAAAACTTTAACCAATTACGATATCCGTAATAAGGCATTAGGTTTGGTTAAACATTCCAATATCCATGAACTTTATCTTCATGGTCCTAACAAACTTTATATAAGTTCTCAGGGGGATAGAGGCGAACGTCAATATTACTATAATGGCAAAAGCCTGATCTTGTATTCATCGGAGAGAAATACGTATTCAGAAGCGAAAGCTCCGGAAAATCTTATAAGTATGATTGATACTATGCATACCCAATATGGGATGGAGTTTCCTGCAGCAGATTTCTTTTATCCCAGATTTGTAGATGATATTATCGGAGAATCTACCACCCTGATGTATTTAGGAATGACCCATATAGATGGACAAGAATGTTTTCATATTGCCGGGGTGACCAAGGACAAATCGTACCAGTTTTGGATTTCCAACGGGGCTTATTATTTACCAGTTAAAATGGTCATTATTTATACCGATAAAGATTTGAATCCTCAGTTTGAGGAAAATTTTAAAGACTGGAAAATTAACCCCGAAATACCGGATGCCTTATTTGAATTCGCCCCCCCTCCATTAGCCAAGAAAATTAAATTGGGCATTCATAAACGCTAATTCTTATTATTTCTAAGAGACCTTAATAAAATACTCAGCTTACTTTTTAAGAAAGACATTATGAAATTAAATAACCTTAATAGAATAAGCCTTTATGCTTTTTCTATACTATTTGTCCTCCTATTATCCTCCGGGAATGTATTCGCCCAACGATTTGGCCATGGTGGTGGTGGCGGCGGTGACCGTATGGGGGGAGGCGGTGGAGCACCACGAAACGGAGGCGGTGGGGGAGAACGAAATGCCGGAGGAAACGGAGGTGGAAGACCTGCTCCGAATCCCAGGGCTTTTAATAATACAGCACCTTCCAGGGACTTTAATCCCCCTAGGGAAAACCCTCCTGCTTTTCGGGGAGCGATTAATGGGGGAAGTATCAATCGATTCCATCATGATTTTAATAACCGACCCAATGTAGTAGTGAGTGATCATACTTCTGTTCGAATAAATAACAATTTCCGGGATCGTGATAATATAAATGCCTATCACCGGGATCGTTTTGGATGGGGCTCTGGAATTCATCCCTATTTATACCACCCTTACCATCCTTATTATTGGGGTGAAAACTGGCATCCGTTTGGATACTTTTTGGGAGCATTGGCTGTTGGTGCTTTTGCCTTTACCTTAGCGAACCAGCATTATTATTATAATGAAGGGGTCTATTATGAGCCTTATAACCAAGGTTACCGGGTTATTTCGGCTCCTTATGGTGCGGTCATTAATAACCTTCCCGATGGATATGAAAATATCCAGGTAGGAGACCAATATTATTATTATTTCGGTGGTGTATTTTATATAGATGCCCAAGGCGATGGATTCCAGGTGGTTCAAGCACCTTATGGTGCGGTGGTTAGTCAGATCCCAGAAGGTGCTCTAGAACAAAACATAAACGGACAAAATATTTTGGTTTATAATAATACTTATTACCTACCCATTTCACAGGATGGTCAGGATGCCTACCAGGTTGTGCAACCATAGATTCCCTACGAAAATTTAAAAAAGAAAAGGCCCGGAAACGATTCCGGGCCTTTTCTTTTTATTCCTGTTTTTGGCATTAATGATGTCTTCCACCTCCACCACCCATTCGGCCTCCGCCACCTGGATGAAAGCCTCCATTCGGGTGGCCCCCACCGCCTGGATGTCCACCACCCATATTGGGATTATGATTTACGTTCTGTCCAGGATTCGAAATAGATGCATTCGGATGGCCACCAAAACCTGACCTGTTTTGATTTCTATCGGGATTTCCTCCAAACACAGCCCCATTATGATTTGGATTCCCTCCAAAATTACCTCCGGCAGGACTACCTTCGGCCGAAAACCGCTGTCCGCCTACCCGATTTACGGCTGCTGTGGTAGGTCTACCCCCGTTTACACTGGATAATTGGTTGCGGTCATGAAAAGCCGTTTGCTCATGGTTCATTTGTTCGGAGATGGGTTGTGCATGTTGCTCTCCAGCAAAACGTTGCTCTTCCCGGGTGGGTTGAGCATTTACCCCACCAGGTCCATTAAAACTAGTCCGATTATTGATATTGTTATTAACAACCGTATTGTTCACGTAGGTATTATGAACCACAGTCGTATTTACATTCATTACCGCAGTATTATAGGCAAATGAATTGCCTCTCCACATGCCCCCACCAAAACCGATCCCACCATAACCATAGCCATAATTAATCCCTCCGTAATAACCTACATGTGGGCCCCAATACCCCCTATGAAATCCATACACTCCTCCAAAAAATCCCCAATAGCCTGGAGTCCATAGATAACCAAAATGGGGAGGGCGTACCCAAACACCCGGAACCCAATAATACCCATTGGGTCCATAAGCCCAATATCCTGGGGTCCATAAATACCCATCATAGGGGCAAGGTGGCTGGGTATAAACCGGAATAGGGGGAGGTGCCAAATTGGCCGTAAAACTAAGCCCTACACTCACTTGCTGGGCAAAAACTCTGGGTATCAATAACCCTGCTATTACAAAGGTTAAAAAAGCAATTTTTCTAATGAATTTCATTTATGCATGCATTTACATTAATCCATTAGACGTCCTAATAATAGAATGGTTTAATTTTTTAAAAGAAATCCTCCTTGCTCCTTCTACCTGGTTAGGATAGGAATATCTTACAAACTAATTCATGTACATGGAATGCACTTTAAGATATTTCGATATAGGAACAATACTATCGGTATTGATATAGTCTACCTGTAATTTGATCATTTCATTCCAGGTTAAGGGAGTATCAGGTGTGGCCCAGAAACGGAGTTTCCTATGTAGGCTATGGGTCCTTTTTACCAATTCCTTTAATTTCAATTCCTCATCTTTTGAAATGGGCACTATTCCATTCCAATGGGAATAGTTGGAGAAATCGTCCGAGATCAATCCAACTTTTTGTATCGAGCGCGCATCGTAGCTCGCATGGAGCCTTCCATCAAATAAAATAAAGGGAGGATAATTTTTATAATCCTTTATTTCAGGCCTTTCGCCTGAAATGATAAACCGTAAATTTCTATTTGTAATCAGGCTGGGATAGGCCCTTAAAATTTCTACCAACCTATTTAGGGTGGAATAGGCCTCTGTTTTTACATCGATCAATAGTTCCAATTTCCGTTTTTTATCGGGGTATACCGATCCATGGTTTTTTCGAATCATCGAACGAATAGGGTCCAGATAATAATGCTGCAGGGTTCTCCCCGACTTAATCTCAAGGGTATCATGCCCTACAAAAAGATTATTCCCCACCAGGAAAATATCCGCTTCGATGGAACCAAATCCATGGTTATAGGCCGTCCAGAAAGGAATCTTGTTTTCATAATCATTATGAGAATGCACGTCAGCGGTAGAATATTTCTTTTGCCCCTGTGAGACTAAAAAAAGCCCTAAAAAAAACAGGGCTAATAGGTATGATTTCATCTTTTTTTCAATTATGCCCTGAGATTGAATTCAGTGGGGATTTAAATAATTTATCGGCTGGAATGATTTGCTTTGGAACCCCAGGGCCTTTATAAAATGCATCCATCCAAAACCCTCCTCCTCCATTAAAAAACTCTAAGCGAATTTTATGGTATCCCTTAGTAAGCTCTATTTCCCCGGATTTTTCTATCACCCCGTGCCCCCCATCGTTATCCACCACTAAATGATCATCCACAAATAGCTTGCTTCCATCGTCCGTTTGGGTATAAAAACGATATTTCCCCATAGAATCCACCTTTAAATAGGATTCCCCTAGTACCCCAAAAACATCATTTCCTTTTTCGAGCCAGGGAATAATAATTTCTCTTTTTAATTGAAACTCGTAAGCGTTCCATTCATGTAGAGGAATTAGGGTACTGAAAGCGGGTAAATGATTCCATTCTTTTCCTGCATAATAATAGAAATGTACTCTCGGGCCTTGTTTGGAATTGGTTAACCTATAATAAGCTGTAACGGGATAACTGGCATTACCCTTGGCATCAAAACTACGGGCGGTTACAATCGTTGAAGAACTTAGGGGGAAAGGTCCTGTATAAGCTGGTGAAGAAATTTCTGGTATACTCCCATCCAGGGTAAAACGGGTTATGGCATTATCGGCCAGGGTTTCCATTCGTACGGTCGCATTGCTATCTATATAAAGACCTCCTGCCTTTTGGAACAAATATTTCCAGGGGTATATTTTGGGGGAGAGAAGAATCGTTTTCCCTAAATATAAGTTGGATGGTTCCGAAAACCCTTCAAAGGCCGGTTTTATAGGTCTTCCTGTCCAAACATAAGGAGGTATTATTTTTAAGGCAAAAGCAATAGTGGCCGCTAAATCGTAGGTATAAACTTGCTGTTGTATTTTATATCCTTTTTTGACTCCCTTTCCATGCAAAATCATGGCAATTTCCGCCTCTTCGGGGGTAGCGCCTCCATGACCAAATCCAACACCCCCATGATCGGCGGTAATGATCAATAGGGTATTATTTTCTATCCCTGCTTTTTTGATTGCCTCCATCACCAAACCTATAATGGAATCGGCCCGGGTAACGGCTCTATAATAGCCCGGTGTACCATGACCTACATCATGACCCGCATCATCGACATGATCCAGATGCATAAAGCCAAAAACTGGCTTCTTATTTAAAATATAATGGGCAAAGGTATTCCCTGTAGAAATCTCGTCCGGACGGTTTTCGTCATAATTCACAGATTTCTTTTCAAATAACTTTCCAAATCCATCCCATTGGTAAACGGCTCCAATTTCCGCCTCCGGCCTATTTCTTCGTATCCACCCAAATATGGTCGGAAAAATATTTTCTTCTCCCATAACAATAGGAGGCAGGGTATAATCGGCCCTTCCCCAATCGTTGTCGGTAGTACCATGTGCCTCAATACCCGCTCCCATAATCATGGAAGCCCAATTGGGTCCACTAATGGAAGGTAAAACCGTTCTTACATTCCATTTTACCGAACCTGTGGCGATTAATTTATGCATATTGGGGGTAGAAGCCGTTCGAATTCCATCCGGGCTCATCCCATCCACGCCTACCACGATAACATGCTCAATTCCTTGTGGATAAGGGCCTATTTCTTGTGACCAAGCCATAGATCGAATCAGGGATAATACGACAAGGGGTATAATACTCTTTTTCATAGGGAGATGCTAGTTTTCCACGAGGTAACCAAAATACCTGGGAAGACTAAATTAAGATTTGCCCTTTCCTTCCTTGCCTATTCTATATTATGATTATGTTAATAATCATGTAAAACCTATTTAAACAGGTTAATGAAGAAGATCAAGGGCTGTATCCAGGAAGGGAAAACTTTATGCAACTAATTAGAATTTTCAGCGTAAATCTATTGGAAAGTCCACCATAAGGAGGACCGGGAAATTGTAATAAAAATAATAGAATCAAATACCTAAAGGGATTCTTTTCCGTTCATAGCGCAATAAGATTCCCGAAAAACAAGGATTAGAAAAGGATTGAAAGATGAAAAGAAATATTAGCACAGACGATAAAATGCTTCGCGTCGCCATTTTTCTATTAATTGCCGGGCTTTATTTTGCCCATGTATTAACTGGCACAGTAGGTAATTATTTATTCCTCACCGCCACCTTTATTTTATCCACCACCTTCATCAATTTTTGCCCTGTGTACTGGATTCTTGGTATTTCCACCAGGAAGAATATGGGGAGAATTCAATAAAAATTACGAGTATCAAAACGTCTTGGAAGGCATTCTTCCATGTCCTTCTATTTTAGTTTTTCCCGAAGGCTTTTGATCATAATTTTTTTACGTTTTCTGAGGAAACTGGCCCGAATCGTCAAAGTTTCCTCCGATGGAAAAGCCATGGTCTTTTGTGCGGAGGTAGTAAACGTATTTTTCATTTTTTTTCTAATACAACCTAAATGAAAGAAATAAAGGAAATTGTCTATTAAAATTGTAAGTCCCATATTCCCCAAAATCAGAAAAAGGGAAAATTTATTCTTTAAAATTTTAGGCAGGTAAAACCATAAAATTAAAAAATTAATCTCTTCAAATTTTCTAAATAGCCTTTACTCACGCTTACTTTATTCGATGTTTGCATAACTACATCGAAGCTGCCAGGATTTTTATACACTTCCTTAATATAATGGATATTTATAATCGAAGATCGATGAACCCTAATAAATGTGTTTGGATCCAACTTCAATTCTAAATTACTTATACCATAATTGCTTAGAAAGACCTCTTTTAAAGTATGGAGCTTTGAATAATCTCCATATGCCTCTATCCAAACCACATCCGAAGTAGCGATGGTTATTAATTTCTTTGACGATTCTATAAGAATCCTTTCCGGATATCGGTTCTGGTCCATGACCAATTTTTCTGCCAATGGTTTTAAATTATCCATTGGGGAATTGGTTATGCGATGTACCGCTTGTTTGAACCGTTCAAGGGTATAGGGTTTTAATAAATAATCTACGGCATGAACCTCAAAAGCCTTAAGAGCAAATTTATCATAGGCTGAGGAGAAAATAATCTTTGGAATTTCTTCGAGATGGGTTAAAACATCAAATCCACTCATTCCCGGCATCTGTATATCCAAAAATATCAGGTCCGGCTTATATTCATTCACCAATCGAACGGCATCTACTCCATTATTGGCCTCAGCAATAAGAACCAATTCTGGGTAATTACCTAAATATTCCTTAAGAAGAAGGCGACCTGCATTTTCATCATCAACAATTATGACTTTTCTCAATCCAAAGTAAATTTTACGGTTAAACCATGTGGCATGGTAGGAGTAATTTCTAATCCGTTGCCAAACATCTTTTTTAGTCGTAAGTCTGTATTTGATAAGCCCGTTCCCATGCCAATTATATTTCCTATTTCTGCATTTCCCATTCCATTATCGCAAATACAAACTTTTATTTTTTCACCAGAGGATTGAATTAGGATGGAGATATTCCCGCCTTCCACTCTGGGTGCAATTCCGTGCTTTACTGCATTTTCTACAATGGGTTGAATAATCATGGGAGGCACTTTTCTATCCAAAAGTATAGGATCAACTTCCACGTGTATCTGTAATCTTTCATTAAATCTGGCCTTTTCGAGAGAGAGATATTTAATGGTAAAATCTAGTTCTTCCTTTAATTTCACCAAATCAGATTGAGAAGCCTGTAATTGGTATCGAAAAAGATCCGATAAATCTGCTACAATTTCACGAGTTTGCTCAAGTTCCTTAGGGATGGAAGCATTGATCGTATTAAATACATTATAAAGGAAATGAGGGTTCAGCTGTGCTTTTAGAGCGGATAATTCGCTTTTCAAGGCGCTTTCCCTAAGTATGGCCTCTACTTCCATCTGCTGCTGATTTTCCTTGAAATACATATAGGCATGTATTATTCCGAATTGAAGAATATAAAACAGGGCCGTAATATAGATATCCCAAAGGGACCCTAATCCTTGTAAATGAAAAAGATGCAAGGCGTCGGTTATGGCATAATATAATTTAATCCAGCAAAATACGAAAAGAGGTAAAGTAAGGCAATGAACTAATAATCGGATAAGCCAACGACTTTGCGATAACCAGGCAAAAATTAACCAGAAAACAGGTAGGCTTAAAATAAACTTGAGAAAATAATCTAATCCACCCCAATTTAAAATCCCCATTAAACTAAAATAGGTTTCCCTTGAATTAGTAAATCCGCCCCGATTTAGCCATAAGGTGGTATAATAAAATAAAGCCAGGGAAACATAAAAGCCCAATAGAAATAAGAATTCCTTAAAATGAATGGAAATGGCTGTATGGTGCTTTTTCAACGGTTAGTTGTTTAGCCTGAAAATACAATTAATCCTAATGACTGCCTTTCACTATTCGACCAATTGCCATATACGCCGATGAATGGATTGGGATTGATTTGGTCTGGTTATTTGTTCATTCGTCGGCTTCTACTTTTATAGTCTGTATCCACAAAGCAATTTTGGAAAAAAGAAAAGCTTATGAAATATTTATGGATAGTACTCGCGCTCTTAGTAGAATTGGTTAAATCCCAAAATATAGTACTGCATGGTCGAGTAATAGATCAGGAGGGTAACAAACTTTTAGGAGCTACTATTATCCTATATAAACAAGGCGATACGGTACTTTTTAAGGCAACTAGTACAAATTCCAAGGGAGAATTTCTTGTTGCCGGTTTACCTAAGAACCATTATGCCCTCCTTGTATCCAGTCTGGGTTTCAAGAGCTGCCAAATAAAGGATGTCGAGATATTGGTTAATTTGGAATTGGCTCCCATTATTTTAAGCCCAGAAACTCAATACTTATCAACCGTTCAGGTTTCTGCCAAAAAACCTTTGGTAGAAATCCTTCCAGACAAAACCATCTTTAATATTCAGGGATCTTTAAATTCAAGCGGATTATCTGCATTTGAAGTTTTAAGAAAAGCTCCTGGTATACTAATCGATAATCAAAATAACTTAATTGTAGAAGGCAAAAAGGGAGTCGGGATATTCATAGGGGGAAAGGAATCTATTTTATCAGGAGATGATCTGGCAAATTATCTTAAATCCCTCCAGGCATCGGATTTGGAAGCCATTGAAATAATAAGCCAGCCTTCTTCAAAATATGAAGCGGCTGGAACCGCCGGAATTGTAAATCTGAAGCTTAAGAAAAACATGAACTTTGGAGCCAATGGAACCATGAGTCTGGGTTATGCCCTCGGAATTTATAGCAAATATAATGCCTCCCTATCGGTAAATTACAGAAACAAGTCTTTGCTTATCTTTTCTTCCTATAGTCAAAGTTTTGGAAAAAATTATAGCTATATCTATCTTGACCGATTTCAGTCAGGTCTGGAATATAACCAGGCTTCCAACAATTTAGGGAATGATAGGAATTATAATCTGCGTTTTGGTTTGGATTATACCTTAAATAAAAAAAGCCTAATAAGTTTCCTGACCAGTGGCAACTTATTATCGAACCAAAATACCAACACCTCCCTTACCCCCATTACGAATCTGAGCTCGGGTAAGACAATGGAAACTTTGGAAGCCTATGGATATACTCAATATCAGAATCATAATTTTGAATCCAACCTTCATTATCGATTAAGAACCGATAGTTTGGCAGAATTAACTGTAGATGGAGATTTTGGTTATTATACTTCCGATAGAAATAGCCTTCAACCTAATTACTATCTCGATAGCTCATCCCGAAATATTACCAGGGAAAATACTTTTTATCAGGTCAGTCCTATTTCCATCGATTTATATTCCTTAAAATCGGATTATATATTTTCCTTTAAAAAGATAAAAGTTTCGACCGGCTTTAAAATTTCCAAAGTAAAAACGGGAAATATCTTCAATTTCTATGATGTTAACCAGGGCTTGAATGTTTTCAACCATAACCGAAGTAATATATTTGATTATGATGAACAAATTCGAGCGGTCTATTTAAATCTAAATCAAAATGGGAAATACTGGAGTTTCCAATTTGGACTTCGTGCCGAACAGACCCTATCGGAAGGAGTGTTAACGAGCAATCAGCAAAATACAAACAGCGATGTTAAGCGTATGTATTTGGACCTATTCCCTAGTGGAGGTCTTACGTACCAATGGAATTCAAAAAATAGAGCAGCCATCCAATTTAGTAGTAGAATTGATAGACCAGATTATAGATCCCTAAACCCATTCGTATATAATATTGACGAATTATCCTTTAGTAAGGGAAATCCATTTTTAAGGCCTCAATATACTGAGTCCGTAAAACTTAGCAATACCTATAATTATACCTTAACTACTTCCATTAGTTTTAGCTCGATTCGAGATTTTATCGCTCAAATTACAGATACACTGGGAAACAACCAGAATTTTATATCCCCCCAGAATATAGCCAATGAAAAAATTATAAACCTCGGTATAAGCTATCCTTTTACTATGAATAAATGGTGGACAGGTTATGCCAGTTTAAATGGGTATAGAGGGATTTATCAATCAACTAGTCCTAAATTTTTCCCTGTTAATCTAAATACCTTAAGTTTCTATGGGGAAAACGCATTTTCATTACCCGATCAATATTCCCTGGAATTATCCGGCTGGTATAGTAGCCCATCGGTTTGGGCCGGAACCTACAATACCCGAAGTTTAGCCTCCTTAGATTTAGCCCTACAAAAGACCTGGTTCAAAAATGCATTATCCTTGCGAATCTCTATATCAGATATTTTAAAAACCAGCAACTGGACCGGGACTACCCAATATGGATCCTTATTTATTAGAGGAAGCGGAGGTTATGAAAGTCGCCAGGTCCGGATAAATCTACACTATTCATTTGGCAGAAAAACCATAAAAGATCAGGAATCCCGGAAAACCGGTGCTGATGAGGAGAAAAGTAGGATAAAACCGTAAGAAGAATGGGCTTTCAAAAAAGAAAATTTATAATCATTTCATAAAAAAAAATTCAGTTCTGCACTTGATAACCTTCTGATTTTTAATAATTAAGTAACTTTAAAAGACGAATACTCGTGGTATTGAAGGGGTATAAACCATTTAACATATGATTCGCAAAATATCTTTACCATTCGCCTTGCTTTTCGGCATGTTCTTTATCTCAGGAAAATTGCCCCATAAAAAGGAGGAAATTGAATCCGCTATGAATCGGTATAACCATTACCTGGTATCCATGAATGTAGATTCCATAGCTTCCCTTTTCTGTAAAGATGGAGATCTTGGAAATATCGCTCATGGTCAGGATTCGATTAAGCGTTTCTTGTTAAAGTTTAAAAATTATAAGGTTCTATCCCAGAGCACCAAAACGATTTCAATTTCTATTAAATTGGATACAGCATTTCATAAAGGGATGTATGATCAAACCACGATTACTCCCCATCAGGATACGGTTAGGGTAAAAGGGCAATTCAATGCTCGCTGGATATGGTCAAAAGCATTAGGCTGGAAAATAAAACGGATGGATACTACTCCAATGAATTAATTTTCATCAATCGAACCCGAGGTCCTTCCATTTTTTGAATTTATTCCCGAATAACACTTCAATTATGGATGTCTTATTTTTTTTTGGGGGGGGGTAGGGCGGTCAGAAAGAATATACAATCAAAAGAACTGCATGGATTATTTATTCCTGTAAAATTTGTGTTGAAACCGACCAATAAATTCCGTCCCTGTCTTTAAAAGTGCCCCGACAATCAGGATCTCCCTCTTTTTGAATGGGTTCGCTGATTATTTCGCAGCCATATTTTACGGCTTTTTCGAAAGTCAAGTGAACATTGGGAACGTATATATGCATCCATAAGGAATAGCTCGGATACGATTCGGTGGCTTCCGCAAACATAATTATGGAATCATCCATTTGTATCTCTGCATGCATTATTTTGCCATTGTCCCGAACATACTTTCGTTTTTCGATGGCACCAAATATTTGTTGCGTCATCCTTAAAAAATCCTCTCCACTACTGACCATCAAGTACGGAGATACTGAATTATACCCTTCCGGTTTATATGCCATAATAGTTAATTATTGTATAAGTATGAATTATTTTATACTAAATACAGTCTATTGCTTGAAATAGATAAGATTGGATAATGAGACGTGGTTAGGCAATCTTCTACTATAAATTTAATAAAAAAATGAAATTGTATTTTTGTTATTAGACCCAAGGAAATGGGGACCTGAATTATGGATACAAATTATTATTGGGAAATATTTCAATCGGCCAGAGAAAGCTTGGATAAAAGTACGCTTGCCAAAAAGAAAATGGAATCCAGGGTGGTTTTTTATGGAAAAGATTGTATTGTATTAAAACTATTCAAAAATACCTGGGCCAACCCTTTCGAGGACCCTTTGACCTCCGAAAGCCGAATTTTCTTTTCGGTTTGGGTAAGCGAATCTTCACTAAAAGAACAAAAACTTTTATACAATATTCATGCACTTAAACTTAGGCAGCTTAAAAATTATTCGATTCAAAGCAGGAAGTTTGCCGAAACATTTCGTGACCGAATAGGCGATTACGTATCAAAATGGGAAAATCTTCGCCTGGATTTTGGTCCTCAAACCTTAATGGAAGGTTGGATGAATTTAGATCCAGAAAATATCCAGGATACCATTATTTTACTATCGAACCATTTCCTGGATATGGCTCATGTAATGGATGAAACATTAAATCAATTTAAAAAGGCCTAGTACCTATCCAACGACAAGGCAAATCCTATCCTAATATAAAAATTGGCTTATAGTGCGGTTTTTTGCTATTTTTAGGCTTCCCAGAGGAAAACATTTCTGATCACAAGGCTCATCAATTTTCCTCCAATCTGGGCCCTTTTCAAGATTAATACATCAAAAAATAAATAATATGGGGTTTTTAAGTAAATTTTTTGGTGGTCCCTCCGGACAGGATATTAGAGAATATTTAAAAAAAGGGGCCATTATCCTGGATGTACGAAGCCCGGCAGAATTTTCTTCGGGTCATATTAAAAATTCGAAAAATATGGAATTGTCCAGCCTTCAAACAACGAGCCCTAAATTTAATAAAGATCAACTCCTCATTACCTGTTGTGCTTCCGGGGTCAGGAGTAGTATGGCCGTTAAAATTTTAAAATCGAAAGGGTTTGAACATACTATTAACGGGGGATCCTGGAAAACACTTGAATTAATCACCCAGGAATAGGATTGTTTTTCTGTTTTCTTTGTAAAAAGCCATAAATACCCTAGTTTAGACAGAAACTAGATCTTTATGCGCTCCTTTATCTCCTTAATTCTTCTTTTTTTCTGGGGTTCTTTTGTTTTTGGCCAAAATCATCCCCTTTGGTTACGCTATCCATCCATTTCACCCGATGGAAAGACCATTGCATTTGGGTACAAAGGAGACATTTACAAGGTAGAAACTAGCGGAGGTTCGGCTATTCCCCTTACGGTTTCTGATTCCCATGAAATGATGCCTGTATGGAGTCATGATGGAAAGCATATTGCCTATTCCAGCGACCGGTATGGAAATTTTGATGTTTTTGTGATTCCTTCTCAGGGTGGGATTCCTAAACGAATCACCTATCATAGTGCACCTGATTTCCCTTTCGATTTCACTCCGGATAATAAAAAAGTATTATTTGGCTCGTCCAGACTTATACAATCGAAAAATATTCGTTTCTACAGCCCAAGACTATTCCAGAATGTATATACCGCACCGATTAACGGGGGAAGGGCTTATTTAATATCCGGTGCAGGAATGGATAGGGCCCATTATAATGCCAGCGGGGATAAGCTGGTATTTGAGGACCGGAAAGGGTATGAAGATCCCTGGAGAAAACACCATACCTCTTCCGTTACCCGGGATATCTGGATTATGGACCTAAAAACCAATGCCTATAAGAAAATAAGCACTTTTGAAGGAGAAGATAGGGAACCCGTTTTTAATGCAGAGGGAAGCTTTGTTTATTATTTATCCGAGAAAAAAGGGAATCAGAACATCTTTAAACTTTCCCTACAGGACGGATCAGATGCCCAAGTTACCCAATTTGATATTAACCCGGTTCGACATCTTAGTATAAGTTTGGATGGAACCCTATGTTTTTCCCAGGATGGCGAAATTTATACTGTCCGGGACGGGGAGTCTCCCAAAAAAGTGAAAGTGGAAATCGACAACGATGGACGACCCAATACCGAAAAAAATATACCTGTAAATGGGAATGTAGGAGAATATTCCCTTTCTCCAAATGGAAAGGAAATAGCATTTATTACCCGGGGAGAGGTTTTTGTGACCAGTGTAGATGGAACCCAAACCAAGCGAATTACCAATACCCCGGAACAGGAAAGAATGGTTTCCTGGTCTCCGGATGGAAAATCCCTGATCTATTCTGCCGAAAGAAATGATAATTGGGATATCTATACCTGCAAGCTGGTAAGAAAAGAAGAACCCTATTTTTATGCTTCCACTGTTTTAAAAGAAGAACCTTTAATAGCCACCCCGGCCGAGGAATTCCTTGCTAAATACTCACCCGATGGGAAAAAAGTAGCCTATATCGAAAACAGGAATGTCTTAAAAGTTTTAAACCTGGAAACAAAACAAACCATAACCCTGATTCCTGAAGGGCATAATTATAGCTATGCCGATGGGGATTGGAATTTTCATTGGAGTCCCGATAGTAAGTATATACTTTCCGACGATGAATATTTTGGATTTGGAGGGGCACATGCCGGTATTATTCGTGCGGATGGTTCTGGATCCATTCTCCATCCCTTTACCTCTGGTTTTGGGGAAGGAAGTCTAAACTGGGGAATGAATGGAAAATTAATAACCTGGACCAATATGCGGGAAGGAAGAAGATCCCTGGCCTTTCAGGGGAGCCAGGAGGAAGATATTTATGCAGCGTTTTTAGACCAGTCTGCGTATGATACTTTTTTATTATCTAAAGATGATTATGCACTTTGGAAGGAGAAAAATGGATCCTCGAAAAAAGATTCTACAACAAAAAATACCGAGTCCCCTCCTTCCTGGGTTCCTGATTTTGAGAATGCGGGTCTTAGGAAGGTACGCCTGACCATTAATAGCTCATCGATAAGTGACTATGCTTTAAGCCCGGATGGTAGTAAATTATACTACCTGGCCTCCTTTGAAAAAGGCTTTGATTTATGGGTAACCGAACCAAGGACCCATGATACTAAAATCCTTGCAAAATTAAGCGGAACCCCCAGCGGAATCGAAATGAGCAAGGATGGGAAATCCGTTTTTATAGTCAATAAGGGAAGCCTTTTAAAAATTGATGAAGCTGGGAAACAAACACCCATAAGTATTGATGCGGAAATGATACTCAATCCCGCCAGGGAAAGAGCATATATCCTGGATCATTGCTGGAGACAGGTAAAAGAAAAGTTCTATGACCCTAGCCTTCGTGGTATGGATTGGAAAATGTACAAGAAAATTTATGCCAAATTCCTGCCGCATATCAATAATAATTATGATTTCCAGGAATTATTAAGTGAAATGCTGGGGGAATTAAACGGTTCCCATACGGGAGGGCGATATAGCCCTCAAATGGTCAATCCGGACCTCACTGCCTCTCTAGGCCTTTTCTATGATGAACAATATACCGGTAGCGGACTAAAAATCACCGAAGTCTTGAAAGGCGGTCCGGCCGATAAAGCAAATAATACGATTCTACCGGGAACTATTTTGGAAAAGATAGACGGAATAGCCATAACCGATAGTACCGATTGGACCCAATTATTAAACAGGAAAACCGGAAGGTTAACCCTCATCAGTTTATGGAATCCTAAAACTGGGACCCGGGAAGAAATGAGCTTAAAACCTATTTCCTTAGGGGAAGAATCAAACCTGATGTATAAACGTTGGACCCGTATTATGGCGGCTATGGTCGATAAACTAAGCGGGGGTCAGGTAGGTTATGTGCATGTTCAATCCATGAATGATGGAAGTTACCGAACCATGATAGATGAAGTTATGGGAAGGAATAAGGATAAGAAAGCCTTAATTGTGGATACCCGATTCAATGGAGGGGGCTGGTTGCATAATGATTTAAATACCTTTTTAAGTGGTAAGACCTATATGCATTATGCGCCCCAGGGCCATATAGTGCCCCAGACCGAGCCTATGGACCGCTGGCAAAGACCTAGCTGCGTAGTGATGAGCGAAAGCAATTATAGTGATGCCTTCATGTTTCCCTATGTATATAAAATGAATGGGGATGGTAAATTGATTGGAATGCCGGTTCCGGGAACAGGAACGGCCGTTTGGTGGGAAACACAAATTGATCCTACTATGGTTTTTGGAATTCCTATGGTGGCCTCCATTGGAAAGGAAAATCGCCCTACGGAAAATCTACAATTGGAGCCTGATATCCGGGTGACCTTACCTTATGAAGATTTTTTAAATGGGAAGGATGATCAATTGGAAGCCGCAGTGGCGGAAATGATGAAATCCATCCAAAATTAAAGGGGAATTCGATTTATTCTATGCAGCAATTTTTGGCAAAAATTTCCCTTTTGGTTCGGGATTATGACGAGGCCATCGAATTTTATACAAAGAAATTGCATTTTGAGCTGGTCGAGGATACCAGGCAAAATGAAACCAAGCGGTGGGTGGTGATACGTCCCAAAGGCCACTCCTCTTGTTCCTTATTATTGGCAAAAGCAGTAGGAGAAGAGCAAATTTCGCGAATTGGAAATCAGACCGGGGGAAGAGTGTTTCTTTTTCTCCATACCGACAACCTGGATAGGGATTATCAAAACCTGATACAGAACCAAATTCGCATTATCCGGGAGCCTTGTATGGAAGCCTATGGAAAAGTCCTGGTCTTCGCCGATTTGTACGGGAATTTATGGGATTTAATCGAACCTATTCAATGAACCACTTTTTTTGCAAGGCTAAATGTATTACCTGAGCCTTGGAGTTTACATGAAGCTTGTCATAAATATTGGCAATATGCTTTCGAATGGTATGGGTACTTAAGAAAAGTTTTTCCGCTATGGCCCTATAGTCTTTCCCTTCCACCAAAAGTTTCAATACCTCGCATTCCCTATCGGACAACCATTCCGTTAATTCATTACGGGTATTTTTATTTTCATTTATGAGTCCATCCATGGAGGATCTTGACAGAAGGGAAAGCGCTTTCCTAGCAATGGAAGGGCTCATAGGCGCTCCACCCAGTTCCACTAATTGTTGAATATGGTCAATTATCGTACTGGTCTTTTCGTCCTTTAACAAATACCCACTGGCACCATTTTTAATGGCCTCGAATATTTTTTCATCATCATCAAAAACGGTCAACATCAAAAACTTTAAATCAGGATAAATCTTCCGGGCATATTTCACGGTTTCAATACCATTCATTTCAGGCATCTCAATATCCATTAGAACAATGGATGGATGAAGTTCTTTATCCGTGGATTTCATTTTTTCCAGGAATTCTACCCCGTTTTTTGAGGTAAAACAAACGGTAATATCTTCCGAATGCTTTATTTGATCGGCTAGGAAAAGTCGATTTTGTGAACTATCATCCACAATAGCGATAGGAATCTTCATTGAATAAAGGTAGAGGTTGCCTCAGAATCAGAGAATAACGCAAATGGGCTATTTTTACCCTTTTTAATCAGAACCTGAGTCCCATGGCCTGGCGCACTGGTTATTTGGATTTGCGAATGGATTTCGGACGCCCTTTTTTGTATATTTTCCATTCCAAAATGCCCCTCATAATGCTGATTTACTATAAATCCTTTACCATTATCCTTTATCCTTAATTCATAGGACCCCGTTTCATTGCTTTCCAAATAAACCGAAATATAGTCCCCTCCTGAATGTTTGATAGAATTGCTTACCACTTCCTGAACAATTCTAAATAAATGCATTACTTCCCCGGAAGATAACATCCACATCCGGCTAATATTTTCCTGAAATTCCAGGCGTATCGTATCCTTGTCCAATAATTGTTGACGCAAATAGGATTTTAATTTGTCGGCAAACTCCTGGATGCTTACCTCATCCTTATGCAATACCCAAATCGTTTCCCTCAAATCAATCATTGCATTTTGGGCAATATCTTTTACATATCCCAGGTATTTTTTCTCGTCGACATGATTAAATCCAGGAGGCTTATCGATAATATAATTCACATTCCTTTTTATATAACTTAATTGGGCCCCTAGATTATCATGCAAATCGGCAGCTATCCTCTTTCTTTCGGACTCTTCGGCCTCGGCTACTGCCTGTAAGGCGAGTCTTTTCTCCTCTTCTTGTAAAGCCTTGATTTTTACGAATTGTTTACGCCTATATTCTTTGAATAAAAGCCATATTATAATGCCACTTAAAAAGGAAAAAAGAATGGAACCCCAGAAGAAATATCCGGCCTTTGTTAAATTTAGTTTTTGCCGGGCAATGGTAGCCTCCTTTTTCTGAACCTCATATTTCGTTTCTAATTCTGCAATGGCGTTAGCAGAATTAGCTTTATAAAATGCATCCTTCCTATCAATGATTTTTTCAAGTTCTGTGGCATACATTTTCTGATCCCCTTTTAATCGATAACATTTTGCCAGTTCCTGTTCATAAAACACCACCGCCAAATCGGTCGAACTTGCCAATTTGCTTGCATGGGGAGAAAATGTTTTTGTAGTGGTATCCAATTTTAATCCCAATTTTAAAATCTCTATGGCTCTATCCAGTTTCCCCCAATGTTCGTAAACGGAGGCCTCTACCATTCGTAATTCCTGCGGAATATGCTTTCCTTTTACCGATTGCATAATTCGTATGGCCTCTAAAATAGAATTCTCTGCTTTTGCATAATCCTTTTTTAGAATATAAATGGAGCACATTCTTTCCAATCCATAACTTAGCCAGGTTAATTTCTGGGTCTTTTTTGTTAGTTCAATGGCTTTGGAAATGAAATAGGTGGCCGAATCTATATTCTTGATCCAACGGTAATTATCTCCTATAGTATTATAAATCCCAATTAAAACATCGTTAAAACGGGGATCCTTCGGATTGGTATAAGCAAGCGCTTTATAATCCCAGGTTCTGGATTCCCGTAAAAAGTCCATATCGTAATTCCAGGCGGCTAAGGTGTTCATACAATTCGCCACGACTAAAGAATCTTTATAGAGTTCTGCTTTTCGCATAACATCGTATAAATAGGTCATCCCCTCTTTATAATTAGAATTGTTACCATAAATACTAAAGTGATTTTGTGCCAATTCGAAATAAACTTTCCTTAAAGAGGGATTTTCTGGATTATACTTTCTCAATTCATGCTCCACGATCGCTCTGGCACTATCCATATTTCCCCAACGGATATAAGCCCTGGCCTGTGCAAGTGAGGCCAAACTATATGCCTGACCATCCTTTTGTTCTATCGCCAAGTCCTTTGCCTTTAAAGCATAGAACCAAAGGGTGTCTTCTGGCATGGAATCGTATTCTTCCAAAAAATTCAGAATCGCTTTAAGTCTTTCAGGGGAATTCTTTGGCAGGTTTATGGCATTTCTCAGAGTAGTTACCTTAACCGTTTGCCCAATAGAAGGTAAAGCAAATAAATAAAATAGAGCTAAAATCAAATACCGCTTCATATACAGAACTTGTTTTATCATTAAAATATATGAATTCAAATAAAAATAGAGGAATTTACCTAGAAACCCTATTTAAAATCTGAAACTCCAGAAAATACTACATATGTATTATTGCCAAGTCTACCATTCCTTAAGAAATTTAAATTTTATAACGGATCCTGAATATGGAATATAAAATTTAACCTATTTACTGTGAGAAAGATAAAATGAAACAAAAAATCAAAAACAAATACGGTCTGCAAAGTAAAAATTATCCATCACAGGAAAATATACAGGCCTTTTTTATTAAAAAAATGGGTCTATTTCCTTATTAAAATGGGTTATTTTCTCCTGACGGGTATAAACCATAGCCTTTAATTTCAAAAAATTATACAACCACGGTTTTTAATGAATTTATCTTTTACTCTTTACGATTTTATCTTTTAAAAACGCTCAAAAATGAAAAATATCTATTTCTTATTCTTATTAGTAGTTCTTTTTACGAATTGCTCGAAGACCAATCCTACCCCTTCCACACCGCCCAATCAAGGTCCCGTTGGAGGTAGTACCCAATCAAAAATTACCATTGGGACCATAAGTTTTGGAAACCTTCAACAAAATATTGCCCGATTAAAACCGGGAAATCCCAGTATTTCATTTTCCTTTAGATCAAATCCCTTGGGGTCCGGTTCAACGACGCCATCGAATGGATTTTCTCCTATTCTTTCCAATTTGGCTTATATAAAATATACGCCAACCCAACCCGGGGGGACTGCCCTATTAGATAGTCTAAACCCCAATAGCCTATTATCCTATTCCAAAACCCTGGATAATAAAACCTATACCATCCAATTATATGCAAAGCCAAGTCAACATCTGGCCGATAGTTTTATCCGATTCTCGGCTACCGATACAGGGGTTGTAATCAGTCAAAACACGAGTCTAAGTTTTAAAGCCATCAGCACCGACGCATTAATAACCCTTTCCACTTCTTCCATTAAACCTGGAAAAAGGCCCACCGTTCAAATTGGGACGCAAACCTATTCCTTTGGCTTACAGGGAAGTACTTATTTCCTTTATATAGCCGATAAATCGCAAGCTCTATTGAACTTTATTGATAGCAGTGGCGCATCCCATTCGCAAAATGTATCGGTAGCCGCTGGAAACCAATATGCTATAAATCCCCATCCAAGCCTTTCTTCGGCTAAATCTTTCAATAGCTTTTCCATTTTAAAGGCAAATAATGCAATTCCGGTAGATGGTAACTTAGTGGTAAATGGAAATACGATCACAATTTATCTACCTCCAGGAGTAGATAAATCGAAATTAGTGGCCAGTTTCGTTAATTCACCAAATTCAACGGTGCAGGTAAATGGGGTAAATCAGAATAGCGGCACAACCGCCAATAATTTTACCAATTCGGTTACTTATACGGTTATAGCCCAGGATGGATCTACACAGAATTATACGGTCAATATTGTAACAGATATCGCCAGCATAGATCAAGTGGTGCAAAAGTTTATTAATACCTATAATATTCCTGGACTATCCCTGGCCATTACCCAAAATGAAAATTTAGTGTATTTAAAATCCTATGGCTATGCAGATGTAGAGAACAATCAGCCCTTAACCAACCAGAATATATTTCGATTGGCCAGTGTTTCCAAGCAAATCACTGCCATTACGATAATGAAATTAATTGAACAGGGTAAAATGCATTTAAATGATACTGTTTTTGGAAATTCAGGCATTTTAGGAAATACCTATGGAACACAACCTTATGGGCCGAATATTACGAAAATAACCGTCAATCAACTTCTTCATCATACCTCCGGAGGATGGGTAAATGATGGAACCGACCCGATGTTCACCAATCCTACCTTCAGTCAGGCCCAATTAATCTCATGGACCCTGGATAATCGACCCTTGACCAATATTCCCGGAACGACCTATGCCTATTCTAATTTTGGTTATTGCATACTGGGGAGGGTGATAGAGAAAGTAAGCGGCATGAGTTATTTTAACGCAGTTAATTCTTTGGTGCTAAGCCCACTAGGCATAAACGATATGAGTATATCCGGCAATACTTTGGCCGATAGAAAAACCAATGAGGTTAAATACTATGGTCAAGGCGGGGAAAATCCTTATATCTATAATATTGCCAGAATGGACGCGCACGGAGGATGGCTTGCTTCCGCAAAAGATCTTGCCTGGCTTTTGGTTCATATTGACCAATTCCCAAATAAGGCGGATATTTTATCCAATGCATCCATCAATACCATGACCACCCCCTCCACTGCCAATCCCAATTATGCCTGTGGTTGGAGCGTAAATAGTGCTGGAAATTGGTGGCATTCAGGCTCTTTGCCTGGTACCGGAACCGAGGATGCCAGAACCATATCCGTAGGAAAGTATAATTTTGTTATTCTAACCAATACCAGAGGAGTTAATAATAATTACTTCAGTGATTTGGATGGCTTGTTTTGGACCGCCATTGGAAATACCCCTTACCTGCCTACCTATGATTTATTTTAAATAATGTTTGTGGAAGAAAAGCCCCTACCCAGTAGGATTCTAAAAAATTGGATGAAACCATTCAAGGATTAGAAACCGAACGGGTGTAGGGGCAATTCTTTTATCCCCTACCGATAGGTTCTCGGAAGATTCTTAAATTGGATTTTTAATAAAATTAAAATTATACAGGCACTCAAACAGGGAACCTTTTGTTTGTAATTTTACTCAAGCACCGAAAAAAGGATCCCTATCCTTTCCTATATTTATTCTTTCGGGAAATAACCGGGTTAAAATTTCTATAAACCAGATTTTAATTGAATCCATTATGAAAGCAGTAGTATTTGATCATTTCGGGGGCTTGGATGTTTTACAAATAAAGGAAGTTCCTGTTCCAAAGCCGGGAACGAGCCAGGTTTTGGTTAGGGTGAAGGCAGCCGGAATAAATCCGGGAGAAGCCTCCATTCGGGAAGGAAAATTAAACCATATGTTTCCCACCGTTTTCCCTTCCGGGGAAGGCTCCGATTTCTCGGGCATTGTGGAAGAAATTGGTGAGGGCTCCCAAGGGTTTGAAGTAGGGAATGAGGTGATTGGCTTTACCAATAATCGAAACAGTCATGCGGAATATGTACTAGCAGAAGCCGATCAATTGGTTTTTAAACCCAAAGCGGTCTCCTGGGAAGAAGGGGGAGCCTTATTTGTGGTGGGCACCACGGCCTGGGCCTGTGTCCATGCCGTAAACCTGAAAGCCGGAGAAACCGTGGTGGTTTCCGGGGCCGCTGGAGGAGTGGGTTCTATTGTGATACAATTAGCAAAAAATATCGGGGCAAAAGTGATTGGCCTTGCCGGAGAAGCCAATCAGGATTGGTTAGCTGGAAAAGGAATTGTACCCGTTGTGTATGGAAATGGGCAATTGGAAAGAATCCAAAAGGCCGCTGGGGGCCCTATCCATGCCTTTATTGATACCTATGGACAGGGTTATGCGGAATTAGCCCTGGAATTAGGCGTAAGCCCCCAACGGATTAATACCATAATTGATTTTGAAGCTGTCCATAAATTTGGCATAAAAGCCGAAGGAAGTGGGAAAGCCGCTACAAAGGAAGTATTAAAGGCGCTCAGTGAAATGATTGCAACAGGAAAATTGGTCATTCCTATTGCAAAATCATTTCCCCTGGACCAGGTAATCGAGGCCTTTAGAGCATTAGAAGACCGTCATACCCGCGGTAAAATTGTACTCATTCCCTAAGGATAATTAAAAGAATCCTATTTTCTGGAATTGGCCTGGTAGGAATCAGGCCAATTTTTAGTTGCCTCTATTTAAGGGCAAAGGCAAGGTAAGCATCGGACGATTTGGTGCCTAATTTTCCCCCTCCGCAGGCGATGACCAAAAACTGCTTTCCATCCATTTCATAGGTGGCAGGGGTGGCAAATCCGGAAGCGGGTAAATCATGCTCCCAAAGAAGCTTTCCTGTTTTTTTATTAAAGGCTCGGATTTTTTCATCCTTGGTGGCGGCAATAAATACAAGACCGCCGGCGGTAACGACCGGTCCTCCATAATTTTCGGTTCCTGTAAACCGGATTCCTTTCTTTTTCAATTCGGGATCCTCTCCCAAGGGCTTTTTCCAAAGTAATTTCCCGGTATTCAAATTAATGGCATTGAGTGTCCCCCAGGGTGGTGCAATAGCCGGTAAGCCTTCCCTGGATAGGAATTTATGATACCCATCCATTTGATACGGAAGGTTTAGGTAATCATCTTTTTTCTGCAGTTCCGAAAAAGTCTTTACCCCCTCCTTTTTATTTTGGGTTATATAGGATACTATAGCACTCTTTTCAGCAAAACTTAAGCGGGCAAAGGAAGGCATCATTCTTCTTCCGGAGGCTAAAAGGTTCAAAATTTCCTCCTCTTTGTATTTTTTTTCAATACCCACCAGGGAGGGATAGTTCCCTGCCCCTTTCCTATCGGTTCCATGACAATTTAAACAGTTTTGGCTATACAATCGGATCCCTGCCTGTATATAATTTTCCCTGGCTCCTTCCTGATGCTTCGCATCAATCATAGTTAAAACCCATGCCATTTCATTGGCATTGATATACATAGTCCCGGTAGTAGGGTCATAGGCCGATCCTCCCCATTCCGCTCCCCCATCAAAACCTGGAAAAACCAAAGAGGGCTTTTTCCCAGGAGGGATAAACATATTTCCATACCGCAAGCCTTGCATTCGGTGCAGAACTTCATTTTTTGATTCAGGACTTAGATATGGATTGATATCCTCTTCACTTATATGTTGGCGAACAAAGGGTTCGGGTAATACCGGTATGGGTTGGGTGGGCCATAATTTCTCTCCAATCAGTTCGGAAACGGTATCCACTGGAATTTCCTTTACTTCATAGATAGGTTTCCCGGTAAAGCGATCTAACACAAAAATAAAACCATGTTTGGTGGCCTGGGCAACGGCTTCCACAGGCTTTCCATTCTTTGTAATTTGAACCAGAACCGGAGCCTGGGGTAAATCCTTATCCCAGACATCATGATGAACCACCTGGTAATACCAATTAAGCTTTCCTGTGGCAGCATCCAGGGCCAAAAGGCTGTTCCCATATAAATCCTGCCCCTTTCTTTTTCCACCATAAAAATCAAAAGCAATGGCTCCTGTTGGGGCAAATAAGATTCCATTTTTTTCATCCAAACTAAAGCCCGACCAGGCATTGGCTGCCCCTAAATGTTTCCATGCCTCCTTATCCGGATAGGTCTCATAATTCGGTTCACCCGGATGGGGAATGGTATGAAATACCCATTCCATTTTACCCGTTTTTACATCATAGGCCCGAATATGACCAGGAGCCGCATCGGCCGTTTCATTTACCCGGCTTCCAATTATATATATATTCTTATAAATAATACCAGGAGAAGTGGCTGCTATGTATAGGTCATGTACCTCTCTGCCCAAACCTTCATGCAGGTCCACTCGCCCATTCTCACCAAAATCTTGAATCGGGTTTCCATTATCGGCATTCACCTCATAAATAAAGGAACCCGCGCAAAAAAGAATTCGTCTATCATCTCCTTCTTCCCAATACGTAACCCCCCGATTATTATTAAGGTTAAATTGATTTTTCAATGTATTCTGGTCATTGGGATTTGGATTGAACACCCATTTTCCCTTTCCTGTTCCTGCATCGAGGGCTATTAATCGAAGCTTGGAACTGGTTATAAACAAGGTATTATGAACCATGATAGGATTACCCTGAATTTGGGAATGCGCCGCGGTATCGGCATCCCCGGAATGATAAACCCAGGCTTCTTCCAATTGTCCAACATTGGAGGTATCAATTTGGCTTAAAGAGGAATAATGCTCAGATGCCTTGCTGCCCCCATAAATACTCCAGGATCGATACGAACTTTTTTCGGTACAGGAAATCATCCAAAGGCCTATACTTAAAAAGAAAAAAAAGGGATACTTCATGGATTTTTTTTTGGTATTGAATAAAAATAGCCAAAATCCGGATGGATTTACGGATACTTCGGCAAGTCGTGCTGGTAGGAATCCAACAGACCTCTAACTATTTTTTGTACTTCTGGTACCAATTCGGTCTCAAACCAGGGGTTCTTTTTTTGCCAAATCTTATTTCTGGGGGAAGGATGAACCAAAGGCAAAAATTCCGGTAAAAAGGTATGGTATTGCCTGACATTATCGGTCAAGGTTTTCCCGCTTCTTTCCTTTAGATAATACCTATGGGCATACTGACCAATGAGTATTAAGAGGGAAGGGTTTTTAAAGGCTTTCATCAATTTGGGTTGCCATAATGGGGCACATTCCGGTCGGGGCGGAAGATCACCCGATTTCCCGGTCCCGGGAAAACAAAATCCCATAGGGATTAAGGCAAATATTTCAGGATTATAGAATTCTACAGGACTTACCCCCAACCATCTGCGTAATTCCCTCCCGCTTAAATCATCCCAGGGTATCCCTGAATTTTGTACCTTCTGGCCTGGAGCCTGACCTATTATAAGGATCCTTGAATTTTCATTTGCTCGGATTATGGGTTTGGGGGGATTCGGAAGGGAATCTTTGCATACCTGGCAATTCCGTATTTCTATCAATAAATCATCCATGAGGTTGACTCTTAGGAAGGCCTGAATCAGGCATTTTCTAAATCAGCTATGATAAATTTATTCATTTTCATAAAGGCTTGCATAACCCTCTGGGCTTTCTCAGGATCTGACATGAGCTTTCCCATCACCTTGGGTACAATTTGCCAGGATAGTCCAAACTTATCCTCTAACCAGCCACAATTCTTTTCCCTTCCTCCATTTGTCAGTTTGGTCCAATAATGATCAATTTCTTCCTGGTTATCGCATTCCACTACGAAGGAAATGGCCTCATTAAACTTGAATTTTGGGCCGCCGTTTAAGCCCATGAACTTACATCCATTCAATTCAAAGGTCACCACTAAGGGGGTCTCCTTAATAATTTTTGAATTTTCAAAAATCCCGGAATAGTACAATGCCGCTTCTTTTGCATTCCCGTCCATCCATAAGCATGGATAAATTGAATTTTTCATTTAGATTGCCTGTTTAGTTAATAAATGTAAGGATAGATTGGATAATATAATCTGATTACCATAAAAAGGTAATGAGGCTTATTTCCGGATTATCCATTATTAAATTTAAAAACCTTTATGAGCGAAAATCCTTCCCTACCAAAATTAGATCCTATTGAATTAAGAGTTTTGGGTTCTTTGATGGAAAAATCCAAAACCACCCCGGATTATTATCCCATGACCCTTAACGGGCTTACGGCTGCCTGTAACCAGAAAACCTCGAGGAAACCGGTGGTCTCCTATCATGAAGAAACCGTAGCATCGGCATTGAATAGTTTGAAAAGGAGAAACCTGGTCGCGACCGCCTTTGAGGGATCCTCCAGGGTTTTAAAATACAGGCATAATGTGGGAGCCTTTTTTCCCCTGGTTCCTTCCGAATTGGCCATTCTTTGCCTCCTAATTTTACGGGGGCCTCAAACTCCTGGTGAGCTGAATACCAATTCGGGCCGATTACATGAATTTGAATCTCTGGAGGAAATATTGGAAATAGTAGAAAAACTCGCCCATGATTCTCCCCCCTACCTGATTCAATTGCCCAAAAGACCAGGTCAGAAGGAAGTTCGCTTTGCCCATTTATTGGGCGGTCCTGTCGAATTCGAAGAGGAAGAAGATATCGTTATGAATACAAAGGGGGGATCGGGGAACCTGGAATTAAGAATTACACAATTGGAAGAAGAGGTGGCAGCCCTTAAGGCATGGGTGGAGGAACAAAAGGCCAAAAATGAGGCATAATCTATCTTTCCTTTTCCTCGGAAAAAACTACCTTCTCTACCCGTTTATCGGGGATAAACCAAATTATAGCTACCGTAACATAACAAGCCAGGCTAAATAGGGGGTTCACAAAGCCTAAACCAATGCCAATCAGGTAAATGACCATGGATAGAATTCCCTTTTGATCCTGACCCAGGGCTCTTTCCAATCTTTCATTTTCGGAAGAAGCCTTTAATAAGGCCTTTGAAAGTATATAATAGGCCACTCCACAGAGTAATAGAATAAATCCATATAAAATTACTGGCCATTTGGAGAAACTATTATCATTCATCCAATTGGTTACAAAAGGGATCAGGGAAAGCCAGAATAGGAGATGGTGATTGGCCCATAAGGTTTTCCCATTTACTTTTTCTACCAATTGAAACATATGATGGTGATTATTCCAATAAATTCCGATAAAAACAAAGCTGATGATATAGGAAATTAAGGTAGGAAGTAAAGGAATCAGGTCCTGTAGGGTATTGCCTTTGGGTAATTTAAATTCCAGAACCATAATCGTAATAATTACGGCCATGACCCCATCACTAAATGCCTCTAATCGTCCTTTATGCATGAATATTCAGGTTTTCTTGGTTTCAGAACGTAAATTAAGATTTTGTTCTGGATAGAACCCATTCCTTTTAAGGAATTAGACCTTCAGGCAAAGTCCTGGCTGGTAAATAACCGGGTTTCCGGATTTAATTTTTCCTCTATCCTATTTTTCCATTCTGCCCTGTTATTAACCACGAAATTCTCACTTTTTCCATTCCTTAGCCGTATAATTAATCCATTGGGCACAAACCCCACCACATTGAATAAACCTACTTCCAAAATACTATCCAGCGGTATTCTCAATTCATGATTTTGAAAATTCAGTTTATGCGACTTGAACAATAATTGGTCTTTTAAGAGAAATAACCTTCCTCCTACCCCTTCCTTATGTAAGAAATGATTCGCCCCACCGCTGTATAGGATAGAACTGGAATGAATATTTTCCGGAGTGGATTGATTTTCTAGATATTTATTGGTTTGGAAGAAATAAGCCATCAAACCAAGGAAAAGCCCAAAAGAAAGGGCAAGAAAAGCAGCTAAGAGGATATTCATGAAATATAAAAAGAACAAACCCATCAAAACCCCAGATATAAAGGAGATTAACAGGGTATTTCTAATTCTTGCTTTTTTTTCTAAATAGGTTTCCATAGGCTAAAATTTAAATAATCAGAAACTAAGAGAATGCTTGTTATTAAGGCCCTGGTAAAAATTATATGCCTTCTGCCAGGGATTTAATAGATTCTAATAAGCCAGCTAATCCTAATTGAGAATGGGTCCTTCCTTCTTCAGACGAAAAACCTTCCTGCATCCAGGTTAGCTCGGTACTATGGGCTCCCTGGCTGGTTAAGAAATAGGTAACCAGGGAATAATTTTCCGGTATATCGTCCAGACCAGAAAAACCGGACCAGTATAAATAACTTAATTTGGTATGGGGAATATTTTCCTGAACAATCCCTTTATCCTTATACTCTATACCATTAAAATTGCCCTCAAACCGGATTTCGCTTCCTACTTTCCAGTCTGTCTGGGTATTGGTACCAAATAAATACTGTTTAATATAGGCTGGATGGGTTAATACCCTCCAAACCTTTTCTGCATCCGTTTCAATCCCAATGGAATGAGATACTTTAAGCTGTTTGTTCATAGGAGTATTTTTTTTTACTTTCCTGAACAGTTCAACAAATATATTAAACGGTTCAGAAATTGACAAATTCTCAGGTTTTAAACAATTCTCTATACATAAATGCATAAAAACTGGTAATATATTAGAATTTTAATTTTATCTGCTGCGGGAAAGGGAATCCAGGATATTCTGTATTTCTTCCAGGGTATGCATACCTTCTTTTAATAAGGTGGAGCCTCGGTAAATTTCCCATCCCTGATTTTTGATACTATATTGAATCCATAAACCCAGGTTCCCATTCACCCATCGGGAATATGGACAGGTAAATCCATACGCCATTAATCCGTTTTCATTGATTGGTCTCATACTAATTATTTTAGCATGCTAATTTATTTAGTCTGAATGAGATTATGTGGATATGTTGATAACTATTGCCAAAAATCCTGTAAAATAAAAAAAGGGGCTAATGCCCCTCTCTAACTATTCAAAATCAATGCTTTATCGATTAGGCATGCTCTAAAGTAGCCTCCAAATGAATGGAAACACTGCTTAAGGCTTTCGAAACCGGACAATGTTCTTTTGCGGTGTTCGCCAGTTCATGAAACTTCTCGGACGAAATTCCAGGTACTACGGCATGCGTATTTAATAAAATAGAGGTAATACTGAATCCGGAAGCGTCCCCTTCCATAGTCAGGACCGCCTCGGTATGGATAGAAGTTGCTGTAAAACCAGCACCATCTAATTGAAAGCTTAAGGCCATAGAAAAACATCCAGCATGAGCGGCTGCGATCAATTCTTCCGGATTGGTACCCGCTTTTCCATCTTCACTGGTAAAACGACTTGCGAAGGAATAGGGGGTTTCATGTAATACACCCGAGGTGGAATCTAATTTCCCGGATCCTTGTAAACCACTACCATTCCAAACTGCGTTGGATCTTCTTTTAATTGTTGCCATTTCTAAATGTTTTTGATTGAGTTTTAATTTCTACGCCTTTCAAAAATCAAAAATATATCAAGAATAACCTAAACCATTTTATACAATATTTATGTGACTGAAGGGAATTTGACCCTTCCAAAATTTATTACCATGGAAAACCTTTTCATTTATCGTTCTCTAAAAGAGGAATTGGATTTGAAAATCAGGGATATCCCGATGGGTTTATAGCCCTGGAATAAGCCAGCTCGCAAGGAAGGCCTATTCTAAAAATAACTCATAGTTAAAAAACTCAATTTCACCGAGAATAGATTTGATATGGTCGGCTGGGCAAGTCGGGGCCCTGAAAACCGTAGTACATTTGATCATCAAAAGAAAACAACATGAAAACGTTAATCACTTCCTTCTTCCTCTTTATCGGAATCATGAGCCTAAGCTCCTTGACTAAGGCACAGGATTATAACGATTTAGGCCGT